>OGMT01000021.1_pt1 | contig 132791 bp, 120 predicted proteins | sample 1573271 | NCBI WGS metagenome assembly OGMT01 (sample SAMEA2582000, study PRJEB24529) | metagenome | biome: Human gut stool | place: China | collected 2011 | reverse complement strand
AGAACTCTATTTTGAATCCTGTATTTTACATTTACACAAAATATTTTATAGTGCCGCTTCTGACTATAAACAGATTACTACCAAACGACAAAGAGGATGTCTTTCTTTTTTAAGACACCCTCTTTGTTATAATGTATTTATCTTATCATGATTTTACTTTATACATGCTAATTGCAATGTTTGCATGACACATAATTATCACTATTTCACAAATAGTTTATCTGCAGATGAAGCCTGAGACGGTACACCAACACGTCCACCAATATGGCAACTTCGCATCTCAACGTTCAACGTATTGTCAAAACTTACAGCATTATCCACCTCTTGAATTTCAACATTGCTAAAAATAACATCTGATATCGGTTTCCGAGACGTACCCTGTAATACTAATCCAGCCTTTCTTACTTTACGGCAAAAAAGACTGTCAACATAAATATTCTTTACATCTGTATAATGAATATTATTAAGTCCTTCGCCAGCATACATACTTGTAACATAGAACAAGTCTTCTACTTCATCAAACCTACAATTCTTCACATATAGATTTTTGATAAATCCACCACGATCAGGATTGGTTTTAATATATATTCCACGTTTACAATAACCACCATATGTGCAATTCTCGACAAAAATATTTTGAACTCCTGAAGACATTTCGCTGCCAAGCACTACAGCATGCAAACCTTTAAAACGGCAATTACGTATAATAATGTTTTCAGAAGGCATAGTTGATGCCCATCCGTCATTATCTCGTCCACTTTTTATTGCAATATTGTCATCACCATTATTAAACTCAATATTCTCTATCAAAATATTTCGTGAACACTCAGGATCGATACCATCATTATTCACAAGCTTTGCATCGTAACGAAGGGAACGGCATATGACATTCTCGCTCTTAAGTAAATGAATACACCAAAAAGGCGAATTAGTTATAAACACATCAGATAGGGTTATATTTTTACAATTGTAGAATTGTATAAGCTGTGGTCTTAACCAAAAACCATTACCAAAACGACGCAATTCAATGGGAATCTCTTCATGATTCATTTTACGGCTGAGAGCTTGCCCTTCCTTCTGCTTTGACTTCCATGTTGCAAACGTTGAAGAGGCATTGCCATCTATTTTTCCTTTACCAACGATTGATATGTCATGAAGATTATATCCATAAATAAACGGACTGTAATTATATAAGAATGTACCTTCCCAACTTGTTTTAACAAGAGGAAGATAATATTTAGGATTAGAATCAAATTTTATAATAGCCCCATCCATAAGTTCAAGACACACATTGCTCACAAAATGTATGGGTCCTTTAAGCAGGAACGTTCCAGATGGCACTATAATATGAGCCCCACCCTGCTTCGCTGCACTTTGCATTGCTTTGTCAAAAGCCGGCTTATCATTTTTAACCCCATCTCCAATGGCCCCAAAATCTGTGATACTAATTATATTGTCTGAGATTTTTGCTCCTGTAATAATGGATAACAACGAATCACGTTTGTTAATCCGCTCTGATTCTATACTACGAAAAGTGTCAGCAGATATTTTTTGAAAGCCCAAAAGCACAAATAAGAATGCATACAAAATTATCCTCATAATAAAAACTTATAGTAAAAATAGATTAGTTCAAAAAATACGACAACCGGATAGCATCTTTTATACGCTATCCGGTTGTTATCTATTTAATATAATTATTTTCAGGCATTAGCATACCTTCTCCAAACGCTTCATAATAGAGAAGATAAACACTGCAGATATTAAACAGAGTACAACAAGAATACCCCACAAGATCCACAATGGCAGACCGCCCCATAGCATACCGATAATAGAAACTAAATAGTTACCAATGGCAGTTGCTGCGAACCATCCACCCATCATAAGTCCCTTATACTTCGGAGGAGCAACCTTTGATACAAAAGAGATACCCATCGGAGAAAGGAACAACTCGGCAAATGTAAGAACAAGATATGTGCCGATTAGGAGGTTTGGAGTTACACGATAATCACCCGTAGTTGATGCAAGTGCATCTGGAACAGGAAGTCCAAATGAACCAAGAACCATGATCATAAAACCAACAGCAGCGATAAACATACCTATACCTATTTTACGTGGTGCAGAAGGTTCCTTGCCCTTATTAGCCAAATAGCTGAATACAGCCATAGAAACTGGAGTAAGTGCAACAACGAAGAAGGGATTAAACTGCTGGAACTTCTGAGGAAGAATACTTATAGACTCGTCCATTGCGTTGTAATTAAAGTACAACACAATAAGTGAAACTATAGTAACAATTGTAGAAATGATTTTACCTTTTGATTCCTTTGACTGGAATATAGCAAAAACTCCGTAAACAGCGATTGCAATGAGTACCAGATTCCATACGTCAAAGCCAATACGTGTAACTCCTGTGGCCGTTGCAGCCGTATAGTCACGCGCAAAGAACGTAAGTGTAAGACCATTCTGATGGAATGCCATCCAGAAGAAAATAACAACAGCAAACACTAAGCAAAGAGCTACGACACGTGACTTTGTCTCTGCAGGAGTAAGTTCTTGAACATGAACTGAAGATTCGCCGTTATTTTCTGCTTCCTGCTTTACATTCACATCTGCATGCTTAAATGTCTTACGGCCTAAAACATAAATAAGCATAGAAATAATCAATGATACACATGCAACAGCAAATCCCATGTGATATGACTGTGAAAGCACGTTGATGTAGTCGTTTGCAAAATTTGTAAGAGAAGAAGCGTCAGTTGCAACATTCTGAGAAGATGCCAAAGATATAAACTTCGTCAAAGCCTCTCCTGAAAGAGTACCATCAAGATACTGGTGTGCAAGGGCTGGAATATCACCATTATAAACATAATTATGGGTTTTCATATACCAGTCTGTGATCTTCTCAGCAGCTGTAGGTGCAAAAAGTGCACCAATATTAATTGCCATATAGAATATTGAGAAGGCTGTATCACGTTTTGCAGAATACTTTGGATCATCATAAAGATTACCAACCATTACCTGCAAATTGCCTTTAAAAAGACCGGTACCTAGGGCTATCAGGAATAAAGATCCTACCATGGCAGCAATTCCTACAGCATTATTGCCAGTAGGTATCGCCAGACATATATAGCCGATAAACATAACTACGATTCCGGATGTCACCATCTTACCGAAACCAAATTTATCAGCCAATATACCGCCTACAACCGGGAGGAAATAGACCAATGCCAAGAATCCGGCAAAGATATTGGATGTAACTGTGGCTGTGAAGCCAAACTTAGCCTGCAAGAATAATGTGAAAATTGCAAGCATTGTGTAATAACCGAAGCGTTCGCCCGTATTTGCAAGCGCTAACGCATAAAGCCCTTTAGGCTGTCCTTCAAACATATAATATCTACTTTTTAAATTATTAATATTTATTTCATTTCATAGTATTTTTACAAACATACAAGACAATAAACACAGAAAGTATTTTTATCTTATATTTTCATTATGCAAATATACACAATCCACACTATAAATGAAAATTATTGGTAAATATTTTTATATGAAAAACTATTTCTTTCATAAAGAAATAGGATCATTATGCAAGTTTAATACATATATTTTAACACAAAACGGATTTTATGTCTTCCATAATCTAAATATTCATACCTTATAAGTATCTTTATGTTTTCTCTATAATAAAGAAAATGTCTATATAAATTCTACCAAAAATCAATTGATAGAGAAAAGAAAACCTAACTTGGCCATCAAAAAAGACAGCAAAGTTAGGCAACTAAACAAAAGTCTTGCAGTTATAAATAACAGCAAGACTTTTATTATTTATTCATGAACATAAATATCCCAACCAAGATAATTTTCTACGGCCTCACTCAATATATCTACTACATCAGTGCGAACCATTGCCACATGATGTTCAAAGCCGTTCTTGCAAATAAACTTCATAAGTTTCTGCAAATTGTTCACTTTGGTGACAGCTATACATCCATCCATACCATATGGATCATTTGTAAGCTCTCCCTTTCCGAGATAACTCTTTATACAGCCGAGCGTATCATCCGTAGAGATGCGGAAGTATGTAAAATCTCCTTCAGTGCATTTTCCATACACAGCACCGAATGTATTAACCTTACCTAAGGTTCTACCAAGAACGCCAAGCGGTCCAAGCTTAAGGTCGTTATTAACAAAACTCTTCGGGAAGTTTCCACAGTGAGTACATACACATTTATTACGATCTTCAGCAAAGTTGTTATTCCAATCTAGCAATGCAGCCGGTTTGCCTGAAGCAAGACTCAGAGCATACATAGACACCGCTCCGGCGATATCAGTTTCACAAGCACAAGGAATAAGCTTTTCGCCAAGCATACTCATTGTAACGCATGCTGCGCATCCATAGTTCTGCTCAAGAGAATCCCAACACTGAATTGCAGCTGCATCAACCTCATTAGTCTGTATCCATTCTTCTACTGCCAATCCGAACTTAGCCTGTAATGCCAACTTTTCCTGATAAGCCTCTGGTACCTTTGCATAATGGCTTATCTCCTCCATTTTTGCCTTCAAAGCAGATGCTTCATTATCTATTTTTCTTGCATTGAAAAGAATCTCACTGAGGTCTACAGGCACAACAGTTATACCACTTGCCTGGAGAAGTTTCTCACTTGCACGGCATGTGTTAAATCCGAGTGGACGTGTACCAATCTGGCCTATACGTGCATGAGTAAGTTTACGTACAACACGGCAGATGGCAGCAAACTTGTTGATATCCTTCATCAGCAAGTCGCTGTGTATAGAATAGGTGTGGAATGTTGTATCTGTAAACGGTATTCCATACTGATACAGGTTGTTACAAACAGATATCTTTCCACAGAAGGCATCACGGCGGCTATCAAGATCAACTTTGTCGTTTTGGTCGTCGCAAGCCTGCACCATAACAGGTACATGCAACTCTGCACGACTGATAGCATTGATTATTCCTACTTCAAAGCCAAAGTTAGGCAGAGACACAATTATTCCGTCGATGTCATCACGGTTAGCACGGAACAGCGCAGCACATTTTTTGCCGTCTTCAACCGTCTCCATAGAACCACCGGTAGGAGTGTCCTGCTCATCCAATATAACATAGCCGTATCCGGCTTTATCTAACTCTTCCAACAACGTCTTACGTACATCAACAGCCAACTCTGAGTTGAAATACGCACGGGTACCGATAATCAGTCCAAACGTTTCCTTTCCTGTTTTAGCTTGTTTCTTCATAGTGTTTTCGTCTTTATTATTTATGATTTATTTTCTATTAACAGTATGTATGGCCTCTGTCCAACCAGCATAAAGGCGTTCACGCTCGTCAAATGACATAGCCGGGAATATACGGTTGTCAGATGTGCGCAATGCAGCCACCTCATCCATATCCTTCCAAACCTTGCGTGCCAGACCATTCATAATCATAGCTCCCATTGCCGATGCCTCTTCTATATCAGAGCGATTGATGCAAGCATCAAGCATGTCTGCCTGAAATTGCATCAAAAGTTGATTCTTTGTAGGTCCTCCGTCTACACGCAGCTCCTTTAAAGTTATTCCGGCTTGTTTTGTCATCAGGTCAATCAAATCTTTTATTTGGTAGGCTATTGCCTCCAATGCAGCCCTACAGATATGTCCTTTCTCTGTAGCCAAAGTCATTCCACATATCATAGCCTTTGCCTGAGAGTTCCACCACGGAGCACCGAGACCTGCAAATGCCGGTACCATGTAAACTCCTCCGTTATCCGTAACTTCAAGAGCAAACTTCTCTATCTCCGCAGGACTTTCAATAAGATGCAGGTTGTCAGTCATCCATTTGATTGTCGCACCCGTACAATGAATATTTCCTTCAAAAGCATAGAAAATCTTGCCTTTTGCAGCAAAGCCAACTGAAGTTACGAGACCTTCGGGAGCAGCCACAGCGTTTTCGCCGATATTCACCATAACAGACGAACCTGTTCCATATGTTGCTTTACCCATACCAGCCTCAAAACACATCTGACCAGCCAAAGCACCATGTGAATCGCCAAGCATACCGGCAATAACAATAGGCTCATCAAAAACTCCCTCTACGGTTGTTTCACCGAACACAGAATCGCAAGGCATAGGCTTTGCCATCATATTGCGGGGTATTGTCAGCAAGTTGAGGAGTTCATCATCCCAGTCTAATGTATGGATATTAAACAACATAGTACGCGACGCATTGGTATAGTCTGTCACATGCTCCTTGCCACCTGTCAGTTTCCACACAAGCCATGTGTCAATCGTACCCATCAGAAGTTCTCCATTATCTGCAGCCTGACGTGCTCCCTGAACATTATCCAATATCCATTTGACACCACTAGCGGCAAAATATGGGTCAATGAGCAGTCCGCTACGCTCACGAATCAGGTCTGTATATCCACGCTCTCTCAATTCATTGCATATAGCGGCTCCACGCTGACACTGCCAAACCACGGCATTGTATACCGGTTTACCAGTAAAACGGTTCCAAACCACAGCCGTTTCACGCTGGTTTGTAATTGCCAAAGAATAAGATGCTTCGGCATCATCTACAGTCTTAACCACCTCACGTATGGCTTCGACCATATTATTATATATCTCCTCTGCATCATGCTCAACCCATCCTGGCTGAGGATAATATTGCTTATGGGCAACATTCTTACGACAGACCAACTGGCAATGCTCGTTAAAGAGCACTGCCTTTGTGGCTGACGTACTTTGATCAACGGTTATAATATATCTCATTTCAAAACCTTCTATAAGTTACTCAAGGCTTTTACTTCAAAAAGTCTTTAGCTGTAGCATAAATGCCTTCAGCATCTAACTTATAATAATGGAATATCTCCAATGGCTTGCCATGAATAGCGTTTTCGTCAGGAATACCAAGTATACGCATAGGAACAGGGCAATTCTGACTCACTGTTTCTGCAACAATTGCTCCCAAGCCACCATACATGCTATGCTCTTCTACTGTTATTATTCGTCCAGTCTCGCGTGCAGCCTTAACTATAGCCTCAGTATCAGCTGGTTTAAGAGTATGCATGTCGATGACACGAGTGCTTATACCCTCCTCTGCAAGGCGCTTTCCGGCCTGAAGAGCATGCCAAACTGTTTCACCTGTAGCAATAATTGTCAGATCCTTACCATCCTGAAGCTGTATAGATTTTCCAATCTGATAATCAAAATTATTATCTTCATAAACATCAGGAACAGCATTACGGCCAACGCGAACATAAACAGGATGAGGATAATCTACAAGCTGCTCAACAAGTTTACGTGTCTGTCGTGCATCGCAAGGAAGTACAACCTGCATGCCGGGGAATGTGCGCAGCACAGCAATATCATGCAAACTATGATGAGTGGCGCCCAAAGCTCCATATGCAACGCCACCACTTACGCCCAGGATCTTAACCGGTTGGCCTGAATAAGCCACGTCAACCTTTACCTGCTCAAGACTGCGTGCTACATAAAAGCATGCAGGACCACATACGAACACTTTTTTTCCGCATGAAGCCAAACCGGCAGAGATGCCTACAGCATCCTGCTCTGCAATACCGCACTCAACAAACTGCTCAGGCAATTCTTTTGCAAAGTCTGTAAGAGTAACCGAGCCACGGGCATCGGTCGTTACGGCTACAATATTCTTATCTTTTTTACCAAGTTCAACCAGTGCATCGGTAAAACTTTTACGGCAAGCAACACTTTTTATTTCCATTGTTAACAATTCTTTTTAAGTTCTTCAATACGGTTAGTAATCTCAGCGATAGCTTTCTCATACTCCTCTGCCGTAGGCACGCCATGATGCCATTTCAGCACATTTTCCATGTATGAAACGTGGAAGCCCTTTGTTGTATGAAGCACAACCATGTGAGGCTTTCCGTTGTTATAATCTATCGATTCAAGGCAGTTAACAATAGCCTCAATATCGTTGCCGTCAACATCATATACATCCCATCCGAAAGCCTTCCAGCGCTCGTTAAGAGACTCAAGTTTCATCACATTCTCAGTTGAGTCACTTATCTGCAAGCCGTTTCGGTCTATCATTGCAACAAGATTATCCAACTTATAATTGCTTCCGGCCATGGCTGCCTCATATATTGAGCCTTCGCCCTGCTCGCCGTCGCCCATAAGTACAAATGTACGATAAGGCTTCTTATCCATTTTTGCGGCAATGGCACAACCTACACCAATTGAAAGACCGTGACCTAATGCACCGCTGTTAAATTCTATACCCGGGACTTCAACCGTAGGATGACCTGCCAACACAGACAGATAATCGCCATAAGTGTCGACAAGTTCTTTTGTTATGAAACCTTTTGCCTCGAGCACACAATAAAGTGCTTCCACACAGTGACCCTTGCTCATAATGAAACGGTCGCGCCCTTCCATTTTCGGATTCTCAGGGTTTACGTTCATGACACGCATATACAATGCTGTCAATACATTCAAAGACGAGAGATCGCCGCCGATATGACCGGCTTTGGCTTTATATACGACCTCTAACAAACGTTTTCTGATTTCCTCGCATTTCAATGTCAACTCAGGAATGCTCATTAATTTGTCCATATTTATATTGGTATTATTAAAATATATCTACTTGTAAATGGTTTTCATAATGTAATTACAAATTTAAACATTATTTTTTATAAGCTATTGCAATGTAACAAAAAACAAAGCAGAATAACATAAAACAAGGATGTTTCAACCACCCTAAATATTCGACTGACTTTTCGTCAAATTGTACTATTACGGAACTGTTAAATTTATTCTATTTTCATTTAAAGCGCTCAGAATAGCCATGCTCAAAGCAAATACGACTAAAACATCAAAATTTTACGCAAAACACCACTTGTCCGTAATTATCTGAAAATCAATGTATTATATAATTCTATATTTTAAACCAATGACAATACCGTCGTCATTAACGGCCTTTTACAAGATAAAAGGTCATCTTTTACATAATAAAAGAATGTATTTTGCTATAAAACTCAGCACATTTTAAGTGAAAAACAACTGATTTTTCAAAGTAAAATCAGTGAAGAAGGACGTAAAACTTAATAAAAGCCGCTTTACATTACGGCTTTTATTAAGAAAACACGGAACATTTTTTCTAGAACAGGAAAAAATAATGACAAAACTTTTTACTACTTACGCTATTAACAATTGTCCTATTTACGAACATCCGCATATGACCATTCAACATCAGACGCCCTGAACAGGACAGCCCAATTTATAACAAGATATCACAAGATGATGTTGAACAAGTAACCGGAGATAATTATAAATAACGTTATTGTCCCAAAGAAAATGCCGATGAGACGCCATGTCATAACTTTTTTAAGAAGTGTTGCTTCCGGCAAAGACAAGCCCACAACTGCCATCATAAAAGCAAGAGCCGTGCCCACAGGAATGCCTTTTGCCACAAACACCTCAATAACAGGCACTATTCCTGCTGCATTGGCATACATGGGAACTGCAAACAGAACAGAAAGAGGAACAGCAAACCAGTTTGTCTCTGACATATACTGTTCAAAAAAGCCTTCTGGTACATAACCATGCATGAAAGCCCCAATGCCAATACCTATTACCACATAAAGCAACACACCCTTAACTATACCTAACGATTCTTTTACTATTATCGGCAAACGCTGCATGAATGGAGTATTGTCTCGTTCCCATGCATTAGAACCGGCGATGGAATTAAGTTGAATTTGCCTAACCCAATCGCTCAGATAACGCTCCAATCTCATTTTTCCCAGAATGTAACCGCCAATCATTCCAAGTAAAATGCCACTTATTACATATATGGCAGTTATCCTTATGCCGAATGTTCCGATAAACATTGCTACAGCCACCTCATTTACCAATGGTGAGGTTATAAGATATGCAAAAGTAACTCCCAATGGTATTCCGCCCTTTACGAAGCCTATAAACAATGGTATTGACGAACAGGAACAGAATGGCGTTATTGCACCAAACAGCGAAGCGAAAAAATACTGCAAGCCATATAACTTACGCGAAACCAGATATTCGCGTAGACGCTCTATTGGAAAATATGCATTAATAATGCCCATGATTATACTAATCAGAAGCAACAGAAGCAATATTTTAATCGTATCATAAAAAAAGAAATTAACTGACGATCCCAACGCCGTACCTGCATTAAGACCAAACACATCATACACAAGCCAATCTGCAAAACTTTGTATCATAATATCACATCTTTTATGTTTGTAAAAATACGAACAGAAAATATAAAAAAATACTATTCACACACGCAGCGGGGCAGTTCCGCTTTTTTTATTTCTGTCAGATAAAATCTGGCAAAGGCATTTTTAATCTCGTCGCGCACTCTCCTAAATTCCGTCATAATAAAATTTGCGTCACCCGACAATCTTGAAGGATCATCAAAACCGATATGCAACCTCTTGCCCACCCTGCCTTTAAATGCCGGACATGTTGCATCGGCATCGGAACATACTGTTATGACGTAATCCCAATACTCATCAAGATATTCCATCACATTCACAGGAATATGACTACTTATGTCAACTCCGGCCTCTTTCATTACGGCCACAGTTTTCGAGTTTACCTGTTCAGCCGGCTTTGTTCCGGCTGAACGTACATAAAGACTATCGTCAAACGACTGCAAGAAACCATGCGCAATTTGACTCCGGCAACTGTTTCCGGTACACAATATCAAAATTTTCATATCAAATTATACATCATCAAGCCATAATATATTCCGACAAATATAAACACGACTGCAACTATACGGCTGAACCATTTCTGAAAGACTTGCATTTTATTGTAGAATTTTCCTATTCCGGACACACTATAGGCTAATACCCATGCCGCCAGCATGACCGGCAAGCCTGTAGCCAGGGCATAGACAACGGGCAGGAAATAGCCCTCACCTTCCATAGCAGCCATAGGAATAAGCATACCAAAATAAAACAGTCCGCTTGTAGGACAAAATGCCATAGCAAATAATATCCCAAGAAGGAGGCTGCCCCATGCTCCTTTCAGCCTTTCAGTCCTTTCCGAGGCACTGAAGCCAAATTTCGGCAAATGAAGTTTGTCGCTAAAAAGCATAAACAAGCCGATTAGAACCAATGCTGGAGCAAGAAGCAGCTCGCCCCACTCGCTAACACCTTTTTGTATAAAAAACATGTCGGCTCCACGCCTAAGCAACACTATAAGTATTGCGCCAAGGACGGAATACGCAATCATACGGCCGGCTGTGTATAACAAACCATTCAAGAATATGCGATTACGGCTGTCAAGATTTTTACTGATAAAACCTATTGCAGTAATATTGGTTGCAAGAGGGCAAGGACTTACAGCTGTAAGCAGCCCAAGCAAAAATGCTGTAACAACAGGTATCTCGCTGCTATCAAGCAAGCTTTGCAAGTATTCCATACGTAAATACTATTTCAACAACTGATTAATCTTTTTCTTAAGCTCGGTTTTAAATTGTGCAGTATTATTTCTGGCATATTTAAAACCCATACGTGTCAGGTCGTTCCTTTTTTCTTTTCCGTTATTCCATCCGTTTACATATAACGAAGACCAGCTGACACGATATTTATCGGCTATCTTTTCGCCTTGAGGTGTAGAAATATCAACCTCTTTGAAACGCACCTTGCCGCTCTTGACAAACTTGGCAAAATCGTTATACACAACTTCTTTGGTGTATTTTTCAATAGCTCTACATGTCGGACATCGCTGTTTGCCGTGAAAATAAATAACCTCAACATACTTGCCGGTTTGTGCAAAAGCCCATCCTGTAGACAAGAACATGCACAATAATGAAAGCAACACGAATTTCTTCATAATTTCAATATTTTCATTTTGTCAAAATTGTGCGTATCTCATCTTTAGTTATACGTCCTTTGGCTACAACTTTTCCATCAACAACCAAAGCAGGAAGACTCATGACGTTATATTCCATTATTTTCATCAAATCCTCCTCTTTCACTAAATCAGCTTTTAAGCCTAACTCATTAACAACCTGCTCTACCGCAGAATAAAGTGCTCTACAATTTGCACATCCAGTACCTAAAACTTTAATTTCCATTTTACAATATTTATTAGTTAAACGTTATTCGCAAAACAACGAACATAAGACATAAAAAGAGAAGGTTGTCAGTCGCAACACCCTCCTGCTTTACATATGCATTGCCCAAAGAATTCTGAGAATAAGGCTTTAGCCAAATTCCAATTCTCATTATTAATACAATATTTCACTTTAGGAGCCTCTACCTCACCCTGTATCAGACCGGCATCTTTAAGTTCCTTTAGATGCTGAGAAACAGTTGCCTTTGCAATAGGAAGCTCTTCATTAATGTCACCAAAATAGCAAGTTTTTTGCTTTGCCAAGAAATTCATTATGGCAATACGTGCCGGATGGCCCAATGCTTTTGCAAATCTGGCAAGCCTTTCCTGCTTTATTGTATAATCCCTTTTTTCATCCATATAATCAAATATTGTTCGCAAATATACGAACATATTTTTAAATCAACAAATATTATTATATTTTTTTTGACCAAATGGCTTTAAAAAAAGAATAATGACGGAAAGCAGAACAAAGTCTATATTCCCCGCCATTATTCTTTTCTGGCACATTCAGAATAAAACTATCTAAATATGCACGAAAGTTTATATTCCTTATCTGTTCTTATTTTTAATATACCAAGTATGCGTAAACAGCAGATACATCAGCATGGCCATACACAATATTGTCAATGCCACAATGTACATAGCACTAATGTCATTATAGAAAAAATAATATCCCAAAAATATTCCTAAAGAAATACCAAATTCCCATGACAAGAAAAACGTGCTTTGCGACGTTCCACGCTGACAATGAAGGCTTAACTTCAGAAAGAACAAAAGAAAACGTGCTCCAATTATGCCAATTCCACATCCCAACAATGTTGGTGAAATTAAATTAATCGCATTCCTGTCACCCGAAAAATACATCAGGCACGCTGCCATCATCAGCAATATTCCGGTGACAACCTCACTCTTTAATTCTGCATTTACGAACACAAAACGCTGCGACAACATAGCAAGAATAAATCCCGCCATCAGCATGGCGTAAAAAGTGGACGTATGTTCTGCGGATAGAAACAACCCTACGACAACGGCAACCAATGAAAGATTTAGAAACAGCCATTTGCCTTGAGGGAGAAAGAATCTATCTAATGAAACCTTACATATCACATCTTCAGGTGCTCTGAACGGAAACTTCACCGATAATATCAAAAACGTTGACAATAAGCACAATACAGCAGAAATTAAAGTAATAGTGCTAACGCTCAACATTGGCATGAGTAATATCGACATTAATGGTCCGACAGATAATGCCAATCTGGAAAACCAAGCAGAAGAATGATTTGCTTCTGTACGTTGGAAAGACTCGCATGTATCAATTATTAATGTACTGGACAATACCATCTGAGCTAAGCCAAAGGCGGCTCCCTGAATAAACCTAAGTACAGGAATCAGTATGTATCCCTCTATCTGAAATACATGCCCACGCTGTATGTAGTAAAGTGCGCAAAAACATATGACCAATACCCAAATCGATCTGATACATACAAGATTTCTGCGATACTTCTGCACAAGATAGGAACAAAAAAAGCCAAGAGAAAAAACTCCCAGGCCAAATATTCCTAATGATACAGCTACTACACCAGGCGAAAATCCGGCATCCTTTATCATCCATATTGGCAATAAGGGTATTTGGATATAAACGGCAACTGTCAATAACAAATTGGCTACCGCCATTAGCCAAAAATCCTTATGCCAAAGCTTTACATGTACTGGAGTATTTTGTGTGTACATTAATAAGATTCGTTTTCATTCGGGAAGGAGCAATCTTTCACGTCAGTGATGTATTGTCCTATTGCATCTGTCATGATGCTATTAAGATCTGCATATCTACGTAAGAAACGAGGATTAAATCCTTTTGTTTTACCTAACATGTCATCAACAACAAGAATCTGACCGTCAGTGCCATTTCCTGCACCAATACCAATTGTAGGTATATGAATTTCCTTTGAAACTTCTGTAGCTAAAACAGATGGAACCTTTTCAAGAACCAAGGCAAAACATCCTGCCTCAGAAAGCAACTTGGCATCTGAAAGCAATTTATTAGCCTCTGCATCATCTTTAGCACGTACAGCATAAGTGCCAAACTTGTTGATGCTCTGTGGTGTCAGACCGAGATGGCCCATTACAGGAATTCCGGCATCAAGTATACCTTTTATCGTGTCTATAATTTCAGCACCACCTTCAAGCTTTAAAGCATCGCATCCGCTTTCCTTCATTATGCGGATAGCATTCTTTATGCCTTCCTTGCGGTCAACCTGATAACTGCCGAACGGCATATCGCATACAACTAAAGCACGACTAACTCCGCGTACAACAGATTTTGCATGATAAATCATCTGATCTATTGTTATAGGCAACGTAGTTCCGTTACCAGCCATAACATTTGAAGCTGAGTCACCAATCAATATTCCATCAATACCGGCTCCGTCTACAATGCTTGCTGTCGTATAATCATAAGATGTCAGCATAGATATTTTTTCTCCACGCTGCTTCATCTCAATAAAACGATGGGTTGTTACCTTACGGGTGTCGTTAACCAAATATCCTGTCATATTTATCTTTTATTTGATATGTTTTGAGTATTTACAATTAAACCCCTATCTTAAAATTGGCTGCAAAATTAATGCTTTTAAATTAAGTTACACAATATTTTGCATAAATTTTGATAATTAAGCCCTTTGAAATCAGATATGACATAATCGGAATATGGAGAAATCGACTCTTTTGTATTTGTTGTAGCCAATCCTACAACCATCATTTGTGCGGCCCTTCCCGATTTCAATCCGTTAAAACTATCTTCAAAAACAACACATTCATCATGTGACAGACCAAAGTGTTTTGCACCTTTTAAATAACAATCAGGATCTGGCTTGCTTCTCTCAAAATCCTCAGAAGTAAGTATAATATCAAATAATGATTTAAATTCTGGTCTTGACTCATACACTGAATTCATTTTCATTATATTAGAACTGGTAACTACCGCTGTCTTTATATTATTCTCCTTAAGATCCTTGATAAAATCAGTAAATCCGTCTACATACTCGAACTTCATTGTATGCTCAAATTCATCGAGTCGCTTTACTATTTCAGACTGTTCTTTCTCCATTCCTGCAAAATACTTATCAAATATTTGCACAAGAGTTTGTCCTTTGATGGTATATTCCAATCCAGGTTTATCCGGATGATATAAACGGCACTGACTGCCCCAGAAAACAGTATACTGGTCCTCTGTATTAAAGACAACACCATCTAAATCAAAAAGTGCTGCACGAATCTGTTTACTTGCCATAACTAATATAATTTTACGGCTGCAAAATTAATCAATTTATAAAATAAAACAGAAATTATTTGTGGTTTTCCTTGGTTTGATTTAATTTTGCAATTAAATAGTGATAAAATGAGAAGATTAATAATTTCCTTATGCTTTGTTTTTTCCGTATTATCAATAATTTGTTCATGCGGAGGCACATCTAGTTCCAATAAGAGTGGAACAGACAGCATCATGTTTGACAGTATCAAAATGGATTCTACCGTATTTCTTACAGAAGATACGGCAGGTCCACGATGCCATATCAGTTTATGTCTCACTTATGCAAAAGGGAAAAACGCTGAATATATAAACGATTCTATTATAAGATCTGGAGTATTGTGTCCTGACTACTTTTCTATAACACCACAGAAAATATCTGTACCTGAAGCTGCAGATTCTTTTATGACAAGGTATCTGAATGATTATAAGGTTGATTATGGTAGTTTATATAAAGCAGACAAAACTCATGGCAGTTCATACAATTGTGAATATATTGTCAAAACGTATGTTAGCCAAGAGGCAGAAGATTACTATACCTATATAGCAAACATTTATAGTTATGGTGGCGGTGCTCATGGGAGTTCTGTTATAATAACAAAGAACATAGATAAAAAAAGCGGTAAAATTGTTTCATTAAAAGACCTTTTTGTACCTGGTTATGAAATTGAGCTGAATGATTTGATTGTAAAAAATCTATGTAAGACATATAATGTGAAAAATTTGAATGAACTTAACGAAAAAAGCATCTTTATGGGTATAGATGTTTACCCTTCAGATAATTTTATAATTAATGATAATGGAATAACTTTCATTTATTCGCCTGACGAAATTGCATATCATGCAGCAGGAGAAATTAGAGTTGATATTAGTAATTCTGAATTGGAAAATCTTTTTAAGAAGAAATAATGCCTAATGGAGACAATATTAAAATATTTCAGCAAACTTACAGATGCTCAAAAGCAGCAGTTTGAAGCATTGTATGATTTATATCACGACTGGAACAATAAAATAAATGTTATATCAAGAAAAGACATTGATTCTTTATATGAACATCATGTTTTACATTCCCTGGCAATAGCTAATGCGATAAAATTCAGACCTGGAACAAAAGTATTAGATTTTGGTACCGGAGGCGGATTTCCTGGTATTCCTCTTGCAATAATGTTTCCTGAAACTCAATTCAAATTAATAGACGGTACAGGAAAAAAAATATTGGTTGTAAATGAAGTCTCGAAAGCTATCGGGCTGAAGAACTGTGAAGCTGAACAAATAAGAGGTGAAAACGAGCAGGGTAAATATGATTTTGTCGTTAGCAGGGCTGTAATGCAATTGCCTGATTTAATCCGCATAATAAAGAAAAATATAAGTAATAATCACCGCAATTCTATGCCCAATGGCATATTCTGCCTCAAAGGAGGAGACGTCTCTAATGAAATAAGCAAGTTTAAGCATATTGCAGAAGTTACAGATATAAGCAAAATGTTTAATGAAGAATGGTTTAAGAATAAATATCTTATTTACGTTCCACTTTAAGTTATATTAAATGCAATGCTGAACATACAAAGAATCGTATGTAACATGTTTCAAGAAAACTGTTACATTGTAAGCGATGACACCAAAGAATGTGTTATCATTGATTGTGGTGCTTTTTATGAAGAAGAGAAAAAGGAAATTACAAATTATATAAGAGACAACCAGCTCATTCCAAAACATCTGCTTTGTACACATGCACATATTGATCATAATTTTGGGAATTATGCTATATATAAAGAATTTGGGCTTAAACCGGAAGTATGCATTAATGATAAGATATTGATGCATAAATTAAAAGAACAAGCCTATACTTTTATCGGATTAAATTACAACGAAGAAATCCCTGAAGCTGAAAAATATTTAAAAGAAGCAGATACAATTTCATTTGGTACACATTGTTTCAGCATACTGCAAACCCCAGGCCATACGCCCGGTTCCGTATTGTTTTATTGTAAAGATGAATCTATAGCATTTTCTGGAGATACCTTATTTAGAATGAGTATAGGCAGGACTGACTTTGAATTTGGTAGTTATAATGAAATAATAAATAGTTTAAAGAAAATTGCCTCGTCTCTCCCTGCAGAAACAATAATACTTCCTGGGCATGGCGACAAGACAACACTCAAAGACGAGATAACATATAACCCATATTTTAAATAAATATTTAAACAACGTAATGACAATTAAACCGGAAAAGATTATATTAGGCATAGACCCCGGAACAAATATAATGGGATATGGGTTGCTCAAAGTTAATGGCAACAAAGCTTCAATGATGGCTATGGGCGTCATAGATATGAGAAAAATTCATGACCCATATCTAAGACTAGGACGCATCTTCGACCGAGTGAGTAGTCTTATAAAGGAATTTCTACCTGACGAAATGGCGATTGAAGCACCTTTTTTCGGTAAGAACATACAATCGATGCTCAAACTTGGCAGAGCACAAGGGGTTGCTATTGCAGCAGCGATACACTACGATATTCCAATACACGAATATGCCCCATTAAAAATTAAAATGGCAATAACAGGACAAGGCCTTGCCTCAAAAGAACAAGTTGCTGGTATGCTCAAACGTTTATTGAATATAAAAGAAGAAGAATTGACCCCATTTATGGATGCAACAGATGCATTGGCTGCTGCATATTGTCATTTCCTGCAGTCTAACGCCCCAACTACAAGCCATACATATAGAAGTTGGAAAGATTTTATAAATAAGAATAAAGAAAAAATACATGCCTAAAAGAAAAGATTTACTTTTCTCAGAAGCAAATATAATAAAAGAAATAGTAAACACACGGTTAAATTCAGTAAACCACATTTGTCCTTTTTAGAAAGAAGATTAAACTGCTTATCAATGTCGATAAATTAAGATTCTAACAATTCTATAACAATATCAGTGGTAAGCTTTTTCTAATTCGCATCTCAAAATCAATAATCTATTTCAGTCGAAATTTCAACATGCAGATTATCATAGTAGCTATAATACTCATCTCCGGCATCGTATATATTGGTATAAAAATATATCGAACATTTACACACAATAATGGTCCATGTACAGGATGTCCTCTTAGTGATGCATGTTCAAAAGGAAAAAAGAAAGACAATTGTAAATCATCCGAAAAATCAAATAACATAAAATATTAGACTATAATTTTAAGTTTTTAAATTCAAGAAAAACATTATATATAATTTCGATGAGATATGGAATAATTGAAATTATGCAATAAATTATATCCTAACCAAACGACACCGCACACGTTTTATATTATAAAATAGATAGTATCTCAATGATAGAAAAATTGAGACTTGCCACAAATTAAATGACAAGTCTCAATCCTTTATTCATCAATAATATAATTGTCAAATATTATTTTTCAGTATCAGGAGTCTTCGAGGCGACCCTTTTTGTTGATGTTCTCTTTGCTGCTGGTTTTGCAGATTTCGCCTTTTCCATCTTCACCTTTAATTTTTCTTCAGCAGCCTGCATCTTTTCAACTTTGGCTTTTAGGCGTACAATTTCTTTATCCTTCATTTCGATTTCATCACCTTGATTCTTTATGGTTGTAAGTAAAGAATTAAGTTCTTCATTGTCAATCTCCTCTGGATAAAGTGTATTCACACGATTCATGAAATCACCTAATATATTCATATAATTTGTAAAGGCATCAAAAGGAGAACTATATATACCTCTATCTAAACCAACATTTGATGGTTTGGTTGTCATAAATCGGAAATTATTGCTTGCCTGTAAGTAATCCCAATCCTGGTTAATGCGCGGATCATTTGCAATCCTGACACGATCTGCAACACTATATAATTTGTTGAATGCTTCTCTTTGCATCGGATTTCCGAGCCAGCAACTTACGTCACGCTCCTCGTCTACCCAAGATAAAGTGTCGGGAACATCCAAATCGCCAACACTATTCATCTTTAAACAAATTTCTGTCGGTGTAGAGAAATTGATGCCTCTAGCTTTTGCACATGCTGGCAATGCTTTTATAAACTCAAGTATATTTGAAGATAATGGTTGAGCAATTCCTATAGCAGAAAGCTCCATAAAAATATTAATTATTTGTTCATTTTCCGGAAGAGATGCAATTCGGTCCATATAATTGTCAGCAAACAAAGGATACCCATCCCATTCACTGTTATTAAAACGTAAACTTACATCATCACTAAGTTCAATATCTCTTAATAACAGTTTAAGATTTGGAGCCATCGGACAATTATAAACATAATGTGGAGACTTCCATCCCAAAACATGTTTTGCACCTTCAGTAAGCATTCCCTTGAATCCCATCGCTGCCGCTTGTGCACCAATAGAATCTGTATAAATCAGAGAAGAGTTACGCAACACTGTAGGTTTCTTACCAAAATATTCCTGCATTTTTGCAGCTTGTTTCTTAACATCATCTGCAAATGTCTCTTCGTTGACAAGAGAAGACAAACCATGCGAATATGGTTCTGCGAGAAATTCTACACACCCAGTGTCATTTAATTCTTGCAATTTTGTTATTACCTGAGGAGCATGCATCTCCAACTGCTCTAAACCTACGCCAGAAATAGAAAATGCAAGTTTAAAATATTTACCATTATCACGAATCATTTCTTGAAATGCATTTAATGCAGGCATATATGAGCGCTCCGCGATATCACTTATACTACGCTCATTTTCAAAATCATCATAATAATAATGATCAGTTCCTATATCAAAGAAACGATAACGTTTTAAATGAATAATTTGATGTATTTCAAAATATAGGCATATTGTTTTCATAGCAAAAGTCTTTTTTATTTGTATTTGTCTTAAATATTATTTGTTGTATATGATTATCTGTACCCTAAAGTACGTTCATAAAGTTCACGTATCCATAAACCAACTTTCTCCCACGTAATTTCGTCAACTTCACGCTTACCCTCACTTTGCAGATATTTAAACAGGCTTTCATTGTGGCAGATTGAATAAATTGAATCTGCAAGTGCATGGATATCCCAATAATCAACTTTAATACAATTGGTCAGTATTTCAGCACATCCACTTTGCTTTGATATAATAGTTGGAGTACCGCATTGCATAGCCTCCAGCGGAGATATTCCAAACGGTTCACTAACAGACGGCATTACATATACATCAGAATCCTTAAGGCATTCATAAACTTGCTTGCCACGCATAAAACCAGGAAAATGGAAACGGTCAGCAATACCACGTTCAGCTGCAAGATATATCATTGCATCCAACATGTCACCACTTCCAGCCATGCAAAAACGCACATTTCTTGTACGATGTAATACCATATTTGCAGCTTCAACAAAATACTCAGGTCCTTTTTGCATTGTTATTCGTCCCAAGAAAGTCACAACTTTTTCCTTATTCGTATGATCTGGACGCGGGATATCTTGTAATTCCTGACGCAATGGATATACAGCATTATGTACAGTAAAGCATTTACGTGGGTCTTGATGATACTGATTAATCACAGTTTGACGTGTGAGTTCACTAACACACATTATACAATCAGCATTATCCATACCATCTTTCTCTATAGAATAAACAGTAGGATTCACCTTGCCACGGCTACGGTCAAAATCCGTTGCATGAACATGTATACACAAAGGCTTTCCACTAATCTTTTTTGCATGTATTCCAGCCGGATATGTAAGCCAATCATGTGCATGTATAATATCAAACTCCTGTTGACGTGCAACGACGCCAGCAACAATTGAATAATTGTTTATTTCACTATGAAGATTGTCTTGATATTTACCGGAAAATTCAATACAACCAAGGTCATTTACCAACATGTAATTGAAATCAGCATATATGTGATCCCGCATTTTGTAGTACAAATCCGGATCCATTATATTACCGACACGTTCTTTCACATAATCATAATTTACATCACGATAAACTACAGGAACGGCATTCATTGCAATAACATTCAAGAAACTGCGATCTTCATCACCCCATGGTTTAGGAAGACAAAATGTTATTTCAACGTCTCCCTGAGCAGCCAAACCTTTAGTTATACCATAACTTGCAGTTCCAAGACCTCCCAAAATATGAGGAGGATATTCCCAACCAAACATTAAAACTTTCATTATAGTCCCTCCTCGATTATTTTACATATGAATATTTTTCCAAAAGATTTAAAGTACGAAGAATTTCAGCGACATTCATAGCATAAGATATCGCTCCTCTAGCCTTGAATGGCGGATTACCATCGAATAGTTCCGGAATAGTTCCTAGACAATTAATAATCATCTCATCCTCGTATCCAACCATCTGCCTTTCAATAAAACTTAATCTTGTACGTTTATATAGTTTTAGACAAGCCTCCATATAGAATCCGCCAAGCCAAGGCCATGCTGTACCCTGATAATAAGAGTAATCACGATTTGCTCCTGAACATACAGGACTATAACCTCCGCTCTTAGGTGAAAGCGAACGTAATCCTTTAGGAGTTAACAATTCACGTGTACAAATATCCAAAACACTTTTTTTCTGTTCTGGTGATAAAGGAGAATAATCAAAAGCGACCGGGAATATCATGTTCGGGCGCACACTCCAATCCATCATATTGCCATCCACATAATCAAACAGATATCCATAATCATTCAAGAATGTCCTTACGAATGATTGTTTACATGATTCTGCCAAGTCTTCCCATTGGTTAGCTTTTGTCTCATTGTTATTCTGCTTTGCTAATTTAGCTCCAAACTTAAGTGCATTAAACCATAGAGCATTAAATTCCACTATATAACCAGATCTTGGTACAACCGGCTTACCATTAACAATAGAATTCATCCATGTTATCGGCTTATCATGGCCATTTGCATAAAGAAGACCATTAGTGTCGAGACGCAAATTTGGATGTTTGCCATCTATGATATAACATATAATATCACTTATCAACTTACCATACATGCTTATGCATTTTTCGTCACCGGCAGACTTTGCATATTGCTGTATAGCCCAAATTGCCCATAACAAAACATCCGGCTGATCTATCTCCGTAATTTTAACTGTAAGTGGCTTGTTTTGCATAAACTCTCTCAACCCCTTTTCTGCCGTTTTCATAACAAGTTCAAAATAATCTTGCTCGTCTATTGAAAGGGTTAGTCCAGGAAGAGATATAAATGTATCACGAGCTCGGCATTTAAACCACGGATATCCAGCAAGAAGATACCTCTCTGTCTTATTGGCACTATTATGAAACTGATGGGCCGCATTCACTAAACAATGGAAAAAATTGTCACGCGGAGAACGGTCATCTACTTCTTTGTCAAAAAGGTGCTTCATTGTACTTGTTTTAATTTCTGAAGTTGAAGCTGCAAATACAATACTTTCACCTTTCTTTATGTTCATCTCAAAATACCCGGGGACATATAAGTCTTCAACATAAGAATAGCCGCGTTCTTGCTCTTTCGGATATTCGATGCCACGATACCAATCAGGGACAAAAACAAATTCATTTGCCTTGCTAAACTGCATATAGAGATCAGGATAACCTGCATACATACAAGTTTTAATACCATTGTCAACCATCTGAAAGTCACGGCTGGCTGTATTGTTCTCATGCGTGCATTGGTTAACACTTCTAAATGCCATGAAAGGCTTGAATCTTAAGGTTGTTTCACTATGTGCATCCAACAATGTATAACGTATCAAGATACGATGCTCGTAATGCTGAAAAACAACTTCTTTTTTCAAGAGAACTCCTCCAACACGATAAATTGTTGTAGGCACTTTTTCACAATAAAATTCACGAATGTATTTATGCCCTTTTGGACTAAAGTTATTACCTTGATACTTATGCAGTCCTAAATTGAACTCAGCACCATGCTGAACCACAGTAACGTCTAACGATGAAAGCAAAACATGATTATCATCATCTAGTTCCGGAACAGGAACAACAAGTAAACCATGATACTTACGAGTGTTACAATCCACAATTGTAGAACATGAATAAGCCCCTGAACGGTTTGTACGCAACAACTCTCTTGAAAGAGATTCTTCAAGATTAGTCATAAGAGCTTTTTCGAATCGAAGATAACTCATAGTTGTATATATATAAGATTTAAAGTTTGCATTTCTTAAATCATTTTGAGACCAATTGATCCTATCATCTCAAAAGACAGTTCAAAAGTACTAAAATTATTTTTAAAACAAGAACAAATTCTATTTTTTTTAATTGAATAAGCCTACTTATAAACAATTTATCATTAAGGATTCTATTTTATAGGCGTATTCTAATAAAATCCATCTGTGATTAACAGATTTCACGTCAACTTTACTTTCAAAATTGAGCAAAGTTTTTAAATTTAAAAGTAATTTTATGTACCATTTAAATATATATACTACGGAGATATAAACCGCATCTTATATACATAAAATTACACTATGTTAAAAACCCTCCTTTACAGAAGATTGTCATCACAAGTACAGCATTATATATTTGAAAATATTTTTCTTACAAATATTTTCAAAACCTATTAAATTAGCAGGCCTCTAGAGCTGATAATACCACAAATATTTAAATGTCTTTTATTTCTACCCATTTTAGATAGAAATAAAAGACATTTAACCTAATACTATATTAGAACGTACTCGACTTAATGTTTCGGGAGTCATCTGCAAATAGCTTGCAATATAAACCAATGGGGCACGAAGTGTTACTTGCGTAGCCAGTTTACACATTTTGCGATATCTGTCTTGCGCAGTTTCAAACCTAAGTAAATCTGCATGTATCTGTGAGAGGATTAATGACTCCTCCAATATTTTCCTATACAATATTTGTATATTCACATTATGCAGAGCAACTTCCTCCAAACGCGCTTTTGGTAAAGCATATATCAATACAGGCTCCAAAGCCTCCACTTGCAGACTCGTAGGTTCTTCTTTAAAAAGGCTTTCTATACACATAACGATATTGCCCTCAACAGCCATATGCTCTGTAACTTCTTTACCTTTTTTAAAATAGAATTGCCTGACAAGCCCCTTCTCTATATAGTAAATGTGCTTACATATCTCGCCCTCACTTAGAATCATCTGCCCCTTTGCAAATTTCATCGGCACAAGGATATTCTCTAATATGTCTAGCTCATCATGAGTCATCGTACTATATTTACGCGCAAGCTCACGTGCTATGTCCCGTGTTGTTTTCAATACTTCCTTCATTGTGTCCTCCTTCTTCTTGATTAAGATTAATCCAATTTCAATACTGCAAGAAAAGCCTTCTGAGGTACTTCGACATTACCGATTTGCTTCATTCTCTTCTTTCCTTTCTTCTGCTTTTCAAGAAGTTTACGCTTACGGCTGACATCACCTCCATAACACTTTGCAGTTACGTCTTTTCTGACACATTTAATTGTTTCTCTTGCTATTATTTTTGCTCCGATAGCAGCCTGAATTGCAATATCAAATTGCTGACGCGGAATCAGCTCCTTCAACTTTTCACACATACGTCGCCCAAAGGTTGCAGCATTATCCTGATGAGTTAAAGTAGACAAGGCATCTACAGGCTCACCATTCAACAATATGTCAAGTTTGGCAAGTTTTGAAGGACGGAAGCAGTCAACATGATAATCAAAAGACGCATAACCCTTTGATACACTTTTTAATTTATCATAAAAGTCAATGACGATTTCGCCCAAAGGAATCATAAAATGAAGTTCAACTCTATTGCCACTAACATATTCTTGATTTATGAGCTCACCTCGCTTGTCAAGACACAATTTCATTATCGGGCCAATGAAATTAGAACTTGTTATTATTGAGGCTCTGATATATGGTTCTTCTATATGGTCTATCAATGTACTGTCAGGCAGTCCTGACGGATTATGTACTTCTTTAACATTGCCGTGCTTATCATAAACCATATATGAAACGTTCGGCACTGTTGTTATCACGTCCATATCAAACTCACGGTCAAGACGCTCCTGAACTATCTCCATATGAAGAAGTCCCAAGAAGCCGCATCTGAAGCCGAAGCCTAACGCTACAGACGATTCCGGTGAGAAAGTCAAAGACGCATCATTAAGCTGCAACTTCTCTAATGATGCTCTCAAATTTTCATAATCCGACGGGTCTATGGGATAAACGCCAGCAAACACCATTGGCTTCACTTCCTGGAATCCAGAGATAGCTTTCTCACATGGACGTGCCACATGCGTAATAGTATCACCGACCTTAACTTCCTTACTGTCTTTTATACCGCTGATAATGTATCCGACATCTCCAGTTGACAGCCTTTGTCGCGGAATCATATCCATTTTTAATACGCCAACTTCGTCAGCAGTATACTCCATTCCGGTATTGTAAAACTTAACTTTATCACCTTTTGCTATACTGCCATTTTCAATCTTGAAATAAGCAATAATTCCCCTGAAAGAATTGAATACAGAATCAAAAATAAGGGCCTGTAGAGGGGCTTCAGGATTACCTGACGGATGAGGAATACGTTCTACAACTGCATTAAGAATTTCCGGAATACCTTCACCGGTTTTTCCTGACGCACGAATTATTTCCGTTCTGTCACAACCCAACAAGTCTACAATTTCATCTTCAACTTCGTCGGGCATAGCAGAAGGCATATCTATTTTGTTTATAACAGGAATAATTTCCAAATCATGCTCTAACGCCATGTAAAGGTTACTAATAGTTTGAGCCTGAACACCCTGAGTTGCATCAACAACCAGCAAGGCTCCTTCACATGCAGCTATACTACGTGAAACTTCATAAGAGAAATCGACATGCCCCGGAGTGTCAATAAGATTAAGTATGTATTTTTCTCCGTTCAGCTCATACTCCATTTGTATTGCATGGCTTTTGATTGTTATTCCACGTTCACGCTCCAGATCCATATCATCTAGCATCTGACCTTCTGTTATCTGAATGGTTTTTGTATACTCAAGAAGTCGGTCAGCTATAGTTGATTTTCCGTGGTCAATATGTGCGATTATACAGAAGTTTCTTATTTCGTTCATCAGTAATTTATTTTTGGAACGCAAATATACAAAAAAATGCATTTCGCTCCTAATAAATTAGCCGTTTTTATGAATAAAATAAAAAAAACAATATACATTGGTTCTTATCAAAAGATATTAATTACTTTTGCAAACAAAATAAAGAGGATTTATGAAAAAGTATTTGTTAATTCCATTTGCAGCCGTCTTTCTGGCCTCATGCCATGAAAGCCTCGAGGAAAGGGCCGAGCGTGAAGCCAAAGAGTTTACCAAAAAGAATTGCCCCATGAAAGTATCTGAATATGTCACAAACGATAGTATGACATACGAAAAAGACTCCCGCACGATACACTATTATTACTCAATAAAGGGCAAGGCTGATACAACTGCATTAGACAAGAAGCAGGCGAAAGCAGAGCTGATAAAAGGAATAAAAGATGCGACAGGAATACGCAACTACAAAGAAAACGGTTTCAACTTTGCATACACTTACTATTCAACAAAGAACAAAGGCCAAATACTATTGGATGTAAAAATCACTCCAAAAGAATACAATACCAAATAGAATCAAACCTGATATATAATTTTGCCGTTAACCCAAGTTCTAAGTACATTTGGATTAACGGCAAAAAATTTGACTATTTTTTTACTTATAAAGTTCATCAATAGCCCTACAAAGCTGATCAGGACAACTTGTCGCCTTGTAGCCACAACGTATTCCGTCTAACCGCGCTTTAACATCGTTGACATTCATCCCTCTTACCAAGGAACATATTCCCTGTAAGTTTCCGTTGCAGCCGCCTTCAAAGCTAACGTCTACTATGCAGTCATTATCATCAACCTTTAGATTAATCATCTGGCTGCAAGTGCCTGAAGTCTTATAAGATATACTTTTCATTATCACAAAAAGTCAAGGAATGATTATTCCGGTTTCATGTTTGTATAAACGTTCTGAACATCGTCATCATCCTCAAGCAGCTCAACCATCTTATCGATAGTTTCACGCTCTTCCGGTGTAACGTCTTTCAGATCGTTAGGTATGCGTGTAAACTCAGCACCGGTAACTTCAAAGCCATTCTCTTCAAGGTGTTTCTGAATTTCACCGAAACATTTCGGATCACCATAGATGGTTATCTCACCTGATTCCTCATCTGTGTCGTATTCGTCATCAACACCATAATCGATAAGATCAAGTATCAGCTCATCCATTTCAACACCATCCTTTTTCTTGAATGTGAACACACATTTATGATCAAAAAGGAAAGACAGACTTCCCATTGTGCCGAGGTTGCCGCTGAATTTATTAAATATAGCTCTTACGTTTCCTACCGTACGTGTTGTGTTGTCAGTGGCAGCATCAACGAATATGGCTATTCCGTGAGGACCATATCCCTCATATGTAACCTCCTTATAATCACTCTGATCCTTACCCATAGCGTTTTTGATTGCACGCTTAACATTCTCAAGCGGCATATTCTCACGCTTAGCGTTAAGAATGATAGAACGAAGATGAGGATTGTTGTCCGGATCCGGTCCACCTGCTTTCACAGCTATAGCTATCTGCTTACCAATTTTTGTAAATGTTCTGGCCATGTGGCCCCATCTCTTTAATTTCGTAGCTTTACGATACTCAAACGCTCTTCCCATTATATCTATATTTTAATATTCAACAAAAGTTTTATCTAAGTTCGGCTTTAAGCTCTTTCTTCAAGTTAGCTATAATCTTTGTCATTATAGCATCTATCTGCTTGTCGTTCAATGTCTTGCTTTCATCTTGCAGGATAAAGTTGACGGCATAGCTCTTTTTGCCTTCCGGAAGATTCTTACCTTCATAAACATCGAAAAGGTCAACTTCCTTAAGGAATTTCTTTTCAGACTGATATGCAATACGCTCAATTGCTTCAAACTTTACATCCTTATCGAGCAACAAAGCCAGGTCACGACTCACAGCAGGATATTTGCTTATCTCGCGGAAGCTTATTGTCGATTTTCTTACAGCCTTTGTAACAGCAGTCCAATTGATATCTGCATAATAAACCTCGTTCTCTATGCCCATAGCCTTTTGCAGCTTCTTGCATATAACGCCTAACTCTGCCAGAAGTTTGCCTCCACGATTCATGACAGAAAGTCCCTTATGGTAAATATTATTAGAACTCTCCTTGAAAACAACGCTTCCCAATGGCAAACCAATACGGCGGAATATATTCAACACATGAGCTTTAAGTTCAAAGAACGAAGAATCTTCATCTGCATGAATCCAGCTTCCTGACACTCGCTTACCTGTTATCCATAGTCCAAGATGTGTTTCTTCCTTATAAGCCTGCATTGGATTGTCATTGTTCTTCTTTTCGGGAGAATAATGATAAACATTGCCGAACTCAAAGAATTTAAGATCAGGATTCTTTCTGTTTGCATTGTATGCTATGCTCTCCAAGCCGCCGAAAAGCAATGTACCTCTTAAAACATTCAGGTCAGAACTCAGCGGATTCATAATCTTAACAAGATTTTCCTGACTATAACAATTAAGGTCTGTATAATATGCAGCCTTTGTCAGAGAATTGTTAAGAATCTCGTTAAAGCCATCACCTACGAGCTGTTCGCCTATAAGGTTTTCAAGCTTATGCTTGTTGTCTTCATCGCCCTTAATAACCAATGAGCTTTTAAGCTGTGTAGAGATTTCCACATTATTATAACCATATATTCGGAGAATGTCCTCTACAACGTCACATGGACGCTGAACATCAACACGATATGGCGGCACGCACAGTTCAAGGCATTCAGAAGTTTCGCTTTCTATCCTCATTTCAAGGCTTGTAACAATGCTTTTAACTGTTTCTGCAGGTATTTCCTTTCCCACAAGGCTATTGACATAGTCATATTTCAATGACACCTTGAAGTCCTGTATTGGCTCCGGATAAACATCCTTTATCTCCATTGAAACCTTACCACCAGCAAGTTCTTTACACATTATGGCGGCCTGTTTCAAAGCATAAATTACTCCATTGGGATCAATACCACGTTCAAATCTGAACGACGCATCGGTGCTAAGTCCATGACGACGCGCGCTCTTTCTAATCCATGTCGGATGGAAATATGCACTCTCAAGAACTACATTTGTAGTTGAATCATATGTACCACTACCCTTTCCACCAAACACACCGGCTATACACATGGCATCTTCCTCATTGCATATCGCGAGGTCATGATTGCTCAGTTTGTGCTCCTCGCCGTCCAGTGTAACAAATGGCGTGCCTTCCGGCATTGTCTTAACGACAATATGATGTCCTTTAACCATATCCGCATCAAAGCAGTGCAGCGGCTGCCCATAGGCCATCATGATGTAGTTTGTAATGTCAACTATATTATTTATCGGTCTCAGACCAATTGTGCGTAATTTATTCTGAAGCCACTCAGGACTTTCCTTTACGTCACATCCTGTAATACTTACACATGCATAACGCTTGCAGGCCTCGTTGTTTTCAATGGTTACTTCTACAGGCAAATCTTCATTGTCAACACTGAATGCTTCACAATCAGGACGATGAAGAGATGTTTTGTATCCATTTTGCACGAGCCAAGCGTACAAATCACGCGCTACGCCCCAGTGAGAAAGGGCATCTGCCCTGTTGGCTGTTATATCTACTTCTATCAGCCAGTCGCTTTCCAGATTATAATATTCTGCAGCAGGCATACCGACCTTGGTATCTTCTGGCAAAACTATTATGCCGTTATGATCTGTGCCAACGCCTATTTCGTCTTCAGCACAAATCATTCCAAAGCTTTCTACTCCGCGTAATTTTGATTTTTTAATGACAAATTCCTTGTCACCATCATACAACACGCATCCTAAGTCAGCAACAATAACTTTCTGACCGGCAGCAACATTTGGTGCGCCACAAACAATTTGCGACGGAGTCTCACGACCCAAGTCAACGGTCGTAACATGCAGATGATCAGAATTTGGATGCATTTCACATGTAAGCACCTTGCCTACATACAGGCCTTTCAGGCCTCCTTTGATGCTTTGAACCTCCTCAAGAGCATCAACTTCAAGACCTTCTGACGTAAGTGCGTCACACACTTCTTGTGGAGTCAGGTCGAAATCGACATACTCTTTGAGCCACTTATAAGATATATTCATTGAAATTAGTTTTATACTTTCCTTTAATCGGACGCAAAAGTACTAATTTTAAATCATTTATACAAACGTTTCAAATAAAAACTGACTTATGTATTACCTGATATTCCATGCAAATAAAAACATAACAATAGACCGGCAAATATTCCGTATGTCAAGTAAACGTATATTAACCTAATGTCAGTTAAATTATCGCTTTTATGTTAAATTCAAGCCTTATATTTCATATTATTTCCAATATTGGTCTATATTTTCTGCGAAATAGACGCAAAACAGCTCCGACATAACAACCTGAATATCAAGCACTTATAATATCGCTTAGAGAATACATAAAAAACGCACCTATAATATACCGCCTTTTACCGGCTAATTAAGCATGTTTCATAACACAAATCAATGTGTTTTGATTTATAAAACAATATGTTTTTGTGTAGAAATAATCATAAATCAATGACAACATCCCTACTAAAAACAGAAAAAACGAACAGAAACTGCCCTATCGGTATTACTTATCGAACAAAAACAAAGCTAGAGCACACGCAACAAAAGTGTTAACGCAAATCCGCCGAAAGTTAATTTTTACATACAACAATGTTAACCAGCCTTAAACCTGCTAAAAACAACATTGTTTGATTAAGACACAAAATGCAAATTATATGACACTACCATTTGCCTAAACACAGATTATTATATGCAATAAAAATACTTATTAAGCAATCTGTAATGTTGCAAATTTGCAAATTAAACATTAATTTTGCAATTATGAATATGAGTTTTGACAGCAGCAATAGTCCCTTAGTAAGTTTTATTATTACATGCAGAAACCTGCCTGTAAAACAAATAACTGAATGCCTAGACAGCATCACAGGCCTATCGCTTAGAACACAAGAGAAAGAAATAATCGTTATCGACGACGGTTCTGATGTTTCGATAATTGACCGTTTAGAAAAATATCGCGATGAAATAATATATGTCAGACAGAAAAAGAACGGCGTCAGTTCAGCAAGAAACCTTGGCTTAAGAATGGCCTCTGGTAACTTTATACAATTTATAAATGGTGAAGATAAACTAATCCCTGATGCATACGAACATTGTTTGGATATAGTCAGATATAACGTACCAGATATTGTACTGTTCAACTCCTCCGGTAAAAAGAAGGAAACGTCATCTTTTTACATACCGGAGCCTATGGATGGTGCCCACTATATGCGTCATAACAATCTTCATGCCACGGCATGGGGTTATATATTTAACCGAAAAATATTGTTGGACTTACGTTTCAACCCAAGCTTATTGAATACGGATGAAGAATTCACCCCACAACTTTTTCTACGTGCTGAAAAAGTTTACAGCACAGACATTGTCGCCTATTCATACAAGAAACGACCATCTGATTCGATAAAGGATAAAGATCCCCGACTTATACTAAAACGCCTGAATGACATAGAACACATTATATTTCATTTGAAAGAACTATCTGAACAATTGCCAATCGCAGACAGCCAGGCATTACAAAGACGTGTTTCACAACTTACGATTGATTACATCTTCAGCATTATAAGGCTTACACGTTCTTCTAAACAGCTTAGCTCACGCTTGAAACGCCTTGAAGATTGCGGCCTGTTCCCATTGCCGGATAAAAGATATAGTCACAGTTACACTATATTAAGAAAACTGACAAAGAACAGAATGCTGCGGAAATGCTTGTCTTTGGTTCTAAAATAAAGATTGGTCTCCATATATTTTTAATCATAAAAGCCCATTGAACGGAAGACTGTAACCAATTGTATAAAGATATAGAATAGTTCTTTTCATACAAAAGACATTCAATAACTGAACGTAATAAAACCGAAAAAGAATATTAAAATATTTCTCTTTCGGCTTTATTGCTAAGATACTAAGGCTTAAACATTGCCCAATTATCCAAAATTATCATACATTATAGATTCTGGTTCAACTCCAAGACTGTCGAGCATCTTTACTACTGCATTACTCATTGGACCAGGACCACACATATAATATTCAATATCCTCAGGAGAGTCGACAAACTTAAGATAAGTATCATACATTACCTGATGTACAAATCCTGGCGTATATTTTACACCGGCCTTATCTGCCTCAGGATCCGGTCTATCCAATGCCAAATGGAAATGGAAATTATCAAACTCCTTCTCCAATTCCAAGAAATCATTAAGATAGAACACTTCTGCAAGCGACCTTGCTCCGTAAAAATAATGAAGTTCACGATCTCTAACATTCAACGTTTTCGTCATATGCATTATCTGTGAACGCAAAGGAGCCATACCAGCTCCACCGCCAACCCAAATCATTTCTTTCTTGCTGTTGAAAATAGGATGGAAATCTCCATAAGGTCCGCTCATTATTACCTTATCACCAGGTTTACGGCTAAAAATATAAGATGACGCTATTCCTGTAGGAACATCCTGAAAGCCGACCTGAGGCCTTGGTTTGAAAGGAGGCGTGGCAATACGGACTGTAAGCATGATTCTGTCGCCTTCTGCAGGATAGTTTGCCATTGAATATGCCCTAATTGTTGGTTCAGGATTATTTGCCTTTAGCGAGAATATATTAAACTTCTCCCACATAGGAAGAAATTTTTCCCCTATGCTGTCTTTGTCAATATCCTTGTCATAATCAATACAATCATATGCAGGTATTTTAATTTGAGCATATGATCCTGGAACGAAGTCCATATGCTCGCCTTCAGGAAGGGCAACAATAAATTCTTTAATAAAAGAACTTACGTTTTTGTTGCTGATTACAGTACATTCCCACTCCTTTACGCCCAAAACACTTTCTGGAACTCTAATCTTTAAATTACCCTTCACCTTGCATTGACATCCAAGTCGCCAATGATCTTTTATTTGCTTACGTGTAAAGTGTGGTTTTTCTGAATCAAGAATTTCCCCACCTCCTTCAAGCACCTGAAGCCTGCATTGTCCGCAGCTTGACTTTCCACCACAGGCAGACGGAAGGTATATACCATTTTCTGTCAGTGTAGACATCAGCGACGCTCCTTGAGGCACCGATATAGTTGTCTTGTCATTTATATTGATACTGACATTGCCGCTTGGCGACAAATAGCGCTTTGCTATCAGCAAAATAGTAACGAGCAAAAGAATTATTATAAGAAATACTGCTATACTCGTAAAAATAAACTGTACCATATTAAATTTATATTTTAAATCCAGAAAAACACATCATTGCCATCGCCATGAGACCTACCGTTATAAATGTAATGCCTAGCCCTTGCAAGGGACGTGGCACATCACAATATTGCATTTTTTCTCTTATAGCTCCCATAGAAACAATTGCTAAGGTCCAACCAATTCCGCTACCTGCCGCATATACCACAGCATCTACAACAGAACCGATATACTGAGAATTAGACGGATCGAGATTTATTCGCTGCTGCATAAATAAGGACGCTCCCATAATAGCACAGTTAACAGCTATCAAAGGTAAAAATATTCCTAAAGAAGAATATAAAGACGGTGAGAATCTTTCCACAACCATCTCCACAAGTTGCGTTATTCCGGCTATAACGGCAATAAATAGAATAAAGCTCAAATATGACAAATCAACGCCTTCCGCAAGACAGTCTGGTCCTAATACATAGACCTGCAACAAATAGTCAACAGGTACAGTGATAATAAGAACAAAAGTAACTGCCACACCAAGCCCTAATGAGGTCTTAACATTTTTTGAAACAGCTAGAAACGAACACATTCCAAGAAAGAATGCGAAAATCATATTGTCAACAAATATTGACCTGAAAAATAAACTTATAATGTGATCCATAACAAATATCTTATTCAAAACATTTAATCTTTTTCGGAAAAGAATGCCCTATGTATCCAAATAACACACCCCAGAAGTATCAATGCCATAGCCGGCATTGTCATCATACCGTTATTAATATAACCGGCATCATAGAAACTGTCAGGAATAATCTGTATTCCCAGCAAAGAACCTCTACCAAGAAACTCTCTCACAGCACCGACTATTACCAATATCATCGCATATCCAAGACCATTTGACAGACCGTCTATAAAGCTTGGAATGGGTTTATTTATCATGGCAAAAGCTTCCAGACGTCCCATTAATATACAGTTTGTAATAATAAGACCGACATATACAGACAACTGCACACTTACGTCATATGCCACAGCCTTTAGAATCTGACTTACTATAGTTACTAATGCCGCAACAACTACAAGCTGGACTATAATTCTGATTCGGTTTGGTATGGTATGTCTTATAAGAGATATTATTACATTTGAGAAAGCCGTAATGATTGTTACAGCAAGCCCCATAACTATCGCAGGTTTCAATTGAGAAGTAACAGCCAAGGCAGAACAAATACCAAGGACCTGAACAAGTATAGGATTATCTACACTCAACGGCGTGGTGAAAATCTTTTTATTTTCTTTTGAAATTAACTTTCCCATAACACATTATTTTTTATTTGTCATTAAGAAAACTCATATATTTGCCTAAACAATCCTTTAGCATTAAGTCAACACCATTAGATGTCAATGTCGCTCCAGTTATGCCATCACATTGCGTGTGTTTGTCTTTAACGTCATTCTTTTTTACCACAGAAAGAGCTATACCAGAAACACCATCTTTTGTAAGTTTTTTACCGATAAACTGTTTTTGCCATTCTATATTATCTTTAATTTCCGCACCCAGGCCTGCCGTTTCGCTTTCATGTGTGAAATATGCTCCGAAAACGGTGTTCTTGTCATAATCAATTGCTATATATCCGCTTATCGGTCCCCAAAGGCCCATTCCATATACGGGTATAACATATTTTGTTTCATTATTAATCTTGCAGACATACAAAGCAAGACGTCCAGCTTTGAAGTCTGCACTATTTAATTTAAATCCGGCCTGCTCTCCTCCTTTTGTTCCTTTTGTCAAAATCTGATTATCGGAGTTTATAACATCATCACTTTCTACAATACTTTTGTATTGCTCAGCTACCTCATTATCACTAAGCCCACGAATATTAAGTGCTGCCAATATCTGCTTTTTCTTATCTAATGCGACGTTTACGTCTTGTGCAGGCTTCAGATAACTTGAAATAAATGCAAGCAAAAAAGCAACAACAACAACAATTATCGCAGAATAAACGATGGTATAAATATTTGAATTAGTATTCAATATCTTTTTATCTTTTGCCATAATGCCATTAATTTAGATTTTTTGTGAAGTACGCTTAGCTCTCTTTGAAATATTGTGCTGAACAACACAATGATCAATAAGAGGCGCAAACATATTCATTAATAATATGGAGAGCATCATTCCCTCCGGATATCCTGGATTCATAATCCTTATTGCTATTGCAACAACGCCAATAAGAAATCCATAGATATATTTTCCGGTTTCAGTCCTTGCAGATGTAACAGGGTCAGTAGCCATAAACACAGCACCAAAGCAGAAGCCTCCAAGGAACAAATGTTCATACCATGTAATAGATGTCATACCTAATTCTTTAAAGACAAAGGCCATAAATGCCCCGCCAAAGAAGACACTTAACATTGTCTTCCAACTTGCGATGCCCGTAAACAATAATATTAATGCTCCTATGCCTATAGCAATTACGCTTGTTTCACCAATAGAGCCAGGAATTAAACCGACAATAAGCTCACGAAGGTCATATCCAATACTCATATTCTGTGCTGTCAGAGCCAAAGGTGTTGCTTGCGTAAATGTATCAGGCAAGACATTACCCAAACCAAATATTGTGTCATTTGCTACCCACACGCTGTCACCACTCATTTCTGTTGGATAAGAGAAAAATAAAAATGCACGTGCTCCCAACGCCACATTAAAGATATTCATACCTGTACCGCCAAAAATCTCCTTCACAAAGATTACAGAAAACGCTACAGCTATAGCCAATATCCACAGCGGGCAATTAATCGGTATAATTAAAGGTATTAATATTCCACTAACAAGATAACCTTCTTGAATTTCTTCCCCTTTCATCTGAGCCCAGATAAACTCGATGCCCAAGCCAACAATATAACTAACAAGAATTTTAGGCAAAACGGCGAGAAATCCATATATGAAGAGATCAAAAAAAGTTGCATCAGCTAACCGGCCAGCAGCCAAATAATTCTGATAACCGACATTATACATACCAAATAATAAAGCGGGCAGCAATGCTATCACGACAATGCTCATAATACGCTTTGAATCAATAGCGTCATGTATATTTGTCCCCGTCTTTGATGTGGAATTTGGAACATATAAAAATGTTTCTATACCTTCAAAAACACTACGAAAACAATGGAGCTTTCCATCATCCTCAAATAAAGGCTTTATTTTATCTAAATAATTTCTCAACATATTAAGTAATATTTAAGCATTCTCTTTACGCAACATATCCAACCCTCTTCTCACTATATCTTGAAGTTCCAGTTTTGAAGAATCAACAAATTCAGGCAAAGCAAAATCTTCAGGAGAGACTTCGTATATACCCAATGCTTCCATTTTGTCAATATCTCCAACAATTATTGCTTTTATAAGATATTCACCTAAAATATCCATGGGCAATACGCTGTCATACTCTCCACTCATTATCATATTTCTTCTGCCACCTTTTACTCTCGCATCTAATGCATATTCTTTATTTTTCGTCAACCAGCTAAAATAGCTTCTATTAACAGAATAGTCCTTGAAACGCGGCATAATCCATCCAAACAGTTCATTTGTATCATCACCTTCAGGAATCACAGTCAGTTCTGAAGCATGAGCATCTACAAAATCATTTAAAGAACACTTACGTCCTGTAAGTACATTTCCATTAATAATTCTGACATTTCTTTCGTGTGAAATTTTATCTTTCAATAAAGTTTCTATCTTCTGCCCAACCAAGACATCAGCATAACAAGGCTCATGCACTTCACTTCCAACAATAGCTATTGTGTGATGTAAGTCCACTTTACCTTTATTAAATAATCTTCCAATATAAATGACAGTAGTAGGATCTACGGTCCAAACAACATCTCCCTTATTCACAGGATTAATATGATTTATCTGAACGCCTACATTACCTGCCGGGCACGGACCATCAAATATGTTTACCTCAACATCCTTCACACGGCGCAAACTTTCAGAACACTGATTACGTCCAATGCCCAAATATGTCTTCGATATCCTTGATAAAGCAGTCAAACCCGTTTGAAAATCTATTTCATTACCTATCAGTTCATACTCAAAATCACAAGCAAGGGGTTTATCGCGTAATGCGCTAATAAATATTCCTTTTGGCAAAACATCTGGATTTGTAGATATCGCATAAGGTAATTGATTTATATAACCGAAAAGCCCTGCACGCAGCAATGAGTCGATTATTTCTTTCGAAGAGACATCATTAACATTTCTTACTCCAAAATCAACGTACTCCTGATTTTCGTCCAAACTAATAACAACCTGTAAAACCTTTCTTCTTTCACCTCGTACAATTGAAGAAACATTTCCACTGACAGGAGAAGAAAAACCCACTGATGGGAATTGCTTATTGACAAATAAGATTTCACCTGCTTTTACATGTTCACCTTCTTTTACAACAACTTTAGGCTGTATTCCGGGAAAAGAATCCGGGCAAAGCGCAATTTCTTTGCCAATATTGATTTTCATTTTTACTTTCTCGGCCTTGCCTTTAAGGTGAATGTCTAATCCTTTACGTAATTTAATAACTTTTGTCATAGTGTCAGTTAAAAGAACTGGATATTTTAATTTATTATGGCGCAAATCTACATAAAATCAACGTAAAAAACGAACAAAATTTAAGAAAAGTGTATTATTTACATGCGCAATAACTAATCTAAATAAATCAAAAATTAAAGTTTGTGCTATCCAAACAAATTAATCATACTCATAATACATCCAATGTAAATGTTGTTTACACCATTTTCCATATTTTATTCGTTTATTACAATGAATTCATGTATTTTTGTAGGAAATTTCGAAATGGCTATACCACTTTTGCCTTTAAACATTCATTAAATCATAACGAATATTGAAAACATTAAAGCATATTGTTAATGGGATATTATGGACTGCAATAATTGGATATTGGTCTATAATCATATTTATTCATATACCGTTTATACAAAATTGGTTCGGTACACGCATAAGTAATGCCCTATCAACAAAACTCAACACACATGTAAGCATTGGAAATGTTGACTTAGGTTTTCTAAATAGAATAATTATCGATGACGTTGAAATATATGATCAGACATCAAAAAAAATGATTTCAGCATCACGCCTTGCAGCAAAAATAGACTATTATCAACTAATTAAAAACGGATGTATATACATATCTTCTGCACAGATATTTGGATTTGACGGGAACTTTTACAAAAAGACTAACACTTCAAAACCAAATTACCAATTCGTATTAGACTCACTTTCATCTAAAGATAAAAATAAAAAATCAAATTTAAAGCTAAGTATTAATTCATTAATAATCCGACATGGCGCCATTCGTTATGATATCTATGACGCACCTTATACATCATCACATTTCAATCTCAAACACATCAAATTAAATGACATCAGCGCTCATATTATTATTCCATATTACACACAGGACAGCACCTACATTTCTGTAAAAAAATTATCCTTTAAAGAGTCTTCAGGCTTAGACTTGAGAAGGTTATCGTTTGATTTCTCTTTCAATAAGAAGTGCGCTAAGCTTCATAATTTCAACTTATCTTTACCAAACTCCAAAATTGAATCTGAATCACTATCTTTAGTTTACAAAACAATTAACGGCAAAATCGACAATAAGACCATCGCTTATTCAGGAGCCATAAATATCAATAGAATTAATTTTTCTGACCTAAAATGCCTTCTGCCCAGGATTAAACATAACATCACACCATTATCATTAAAAACCACATTTACAGGAACTTACAATAGTATTAACATAGAAAGTTTTAATCTGCATTCTATAGATAAAGGATTAGTTTTTATTGGTAATGGCAAGCTAAAAAAAGATGAAAACGGTTTCATTTGGAATGCTAATATCAGAAAGATAGAAAGTTCTGCTGAATGGATTGCACATACTATCAAAGAAATAAATCCAAGTATAAAATTACCTGATTTTATAAATAGTATAGGTAAAATCTACTATACCGGCAACACTAATGGACATGATAAATATATATCGATTAATGGTAATTTAAAAACTGACATAGGAAATATTTTAGTCAAATTAAGCAAAAATGTTAACGACATTTATGCCAATATTGATACAGATAATATTAATTTGGGCAAATTGTTTCCCAATAAGCATCTTGGGCAAATCTCATCAAAAATAACAGTTAAATGCAATAACATATCAAAAACAAATAAAAACATATATATTGATGGCATTTTTCCAAGATTTGAATATAATAATTACCAATACAAGAATATACTTGTAAAAGGATTATATGACAAAAATATATTTGATGGCCTTTTCAAACTGGATGACCCCAATGGACAAATAAACATTGAAGGCAGACTATCAACAGATATATCAAAAGAAACATCCATAATTGCATCTGTCAGAAATTTGAATTTGTCAAAACTTAATATTACAAATAAATGGAAAGATACAAAATTCAATTTTGATATAAACTCAAACATAACTTATAATCATCAAAATATAAATCCGTTTAATGGTAATTTAGCCATAAAAGATTTCATAATGGTTTCCCCATCGGATTTATATACAATCAAAACAATAAGTTTAAATGCTTGTAAAGATTCCATGTCACTGCAAAGCGATTTTGGGAATATCGCTATAAATGGCCAATATAATATTAGCACATTAGCTAAAAGTATAAACAATTTGCTCCATGACAAATTACCGACAATGTTTACGGAGCAGCCTAATGTATGCAATAAATTTCAAATTAAAGCAAATATATCTAATTCTGAATGGGTTAATAAATTTTTCAACGTTCCTTTAGAGTTAAAAGCGCCGATGAACTTAACCGCTACAATCAATGACGAAAAGAAGACATTTTCAATGTATTGTAAAGCGGATAAAATTATATACAAAAATAATCCTTATGAAAATATCTTCATTAATGCACATACCCCTAACGATACATTATTATTAGAAGGTAAAATTGATAAAATCATGAACAATGGTCAAAAGTTGTCTCTTGATTTAAATTTAAGTACCATTAACGACAAATTATTAACAGAGATTAAATGGAACAACAATCAAAGTAAGCCTTTTTTAGGGTCGCTAAATGCAGAAACGAGATTTATTAAGAATGATGCAGGTAAGCCAGACATCAACGTTGACATCAAGCCTTCAGATATACTTATCAATGATACCACATGGCATGTACAACCTGCAAGCATAAAATACAATAATGGCAATTTAATGATAGATCATTTTTCTATTGAGCATAATAAACAACATATCAAAATATATGGTATGGCAACAAAGGATTTGTCAGATTCAATCGTTGTCGACATGCAAGATGTTGATGTCAATTATGTATTGAATTTGGTAAATTTTCATTCTGTCGACTTTAAAGGCTATTCAACAGGCAAAGCTTTTATCAAATCTGTTTTTTACGATCCTGAGTTATATGCAAATCTAAATATCAGTCAATTCAAATTTCAAGATGGCCGTATGGGAGATTTAGCTGCCCACGTATCATGGAATAAATCAGAAAAACAAATTGATATCAACGCTATAGCTAAAGATAAAGAAAATGTAGAAACCAGAATTGAAGGTTATGTTTCTCCTGACAGGAATTATATTGATTTAAACATTGGTGCAAGGAATACAAACATTGAATTTCTTGAAGGCTTTTGTGGATCATTTATGAATAATATTATAGCTAATGCAAACGGAAGCGTTAGACTACATGGTCCATTAAACAACATTAATCTAACAGGAAATCTCGTAACAAATGGCAGCATAAGAATAATCCCCTTAAATACAACTTATACGTTAATAAACGACACGATACGATTCCGTCCAGACAATATTATCTTTGCTGCAGACACAATAAGAGACAGAAATGGAAATATTGGTATCGTCAGCGGGGCACTCCACCATAAACATTTAACAAACCTAACATACGATTTAAACATAAGGACTCACAACTTGCTGTGTTATGACACACAAAGTTATTCTAATAATACATTTTACGGTACTGCATACGGCACCGGACTATGTACGATAAAAGGAGGTAACGGAAGAATAGACATAGATATAAATATTACTCCGGAAAAAGGCTCCTTTATAGAATATAATGCCGCAAGTCCTGAAACAATATCAGACCAGCAATTTATTACATGGCATGACAAAACGGCAATCAGCCAAACAGTTAGTAAAGACTCTATAGCCAAAGAGTCTGTCAAGGCAGCAGCAGAGATTGACAAACCTTCTGATTTATATATTAACTTCCTCGTTAATATGAATCCAGATGCGACATTACGCGTATTAATGGACCAGTCAAACTATGACTATATTGCTTTAAACGGAACTGGCAGCATTCGTGCCACATACTTTAACAAAGGCTCATTTAACATGTTTGGTACATACCAAATTGAAAATGGTATATATAAACTTACGATACAAAATATAATTAAGAAAATCTTCCAATTCCAGAATGGTGGCACCATTGTATTCGGAGGCGACCCTTACAATGCATCACTTGACCTTAAAGCCTTATACACCGTAAATAGTGTGCCACTTTCTGACTTGCAAATCGGCAATAGCTTCTCGAGCAACAACATCAGGGTAGATTGTATCATGAATATTAGCGGTACGCCACAAACACCTCACATCGACTTTGACCTTGACCTGCCAACCGTAAGCAATGAGGCAGAACAGATGGTTCGCACTGTAATTAACAGTGAAGAAGAAATGAATCAGCAAGTTGTATATTTGTTAAGCATTGGACGATTTTATATGCAAGACAACAACAATTCATCAAACCAAGAAAATCAACAGAACCAAACAAGCCTTGCAATGCAGAGTTTGCTGAGTGGAACAATAAGCCAGCAAATAAACTCTCTTTTAGGAAATCTGGTTAAAAACAACAATTGGACATTTGGAGCCAACATTAGCACCGGTGATGAAGGTTTCAACAATGCAGAATATGAAGGCTTATTATCCGGAAGACTATTAAACAACCGTCTGATAATTAACGGACAGTTTGGATATCGCGATAACGCAAATGCTACGACATCGTTTATCGGTGACTTCGATGTGAATTATTTGCTACTTCCAAATGGAAATATATCGCTCAAAGTCTACAATCAAACAAATGATCGATATTTTACTAAATCATCATTAAATACTCAGGGAATTGGACTAATCATGAAGAAAGACTTCAACTCACTAATGGAATTATTTGGATTTAAAAGAAAAAACAGAAAAAGTATTTTACAAGACAAATAATTATCCATTAAATGGAAGACAGTGTCTCAAAAAGTGAGTCTGAGGCAAGTTTGCCTTAGAAGTGATTATGCAAAGTTAATAGACTATTGTGTATTTTAAATAAATAAACAGCCCATCTCTTTCCTATATTTAGACGGGCTGTTTATTTATCTAAAACAATTACAATTCTACTGGAACATATTCTAAATTGAAGACATCTGCAACGGCCTTGTTAGTTACCTTACCTTCAACAATATTCAATCCCTTGCATAAAGCAGCATCATCCTTGCATGCTTTCTTCCACCCTTTATCAGCTAAAGCCAAGGCATACTTCAGTGTTGCATTAGTCAAGGCATATGTTGATGTGTTTGGCACCGCTCCGGGGATATTAGCTACAGCATAATGTACAATTCCATCAACGACATACACAGGATCGCTATGCGTTGTTGGATGTGATGTTTCAAAACATCCTCCCTGATCAATAGCAACGTCAACCAAAACAGTTCCAGGCTCCATTATCTTTAACATGTCTTTTGTAATCAAATGAGGGGCTTTATCACCGGGAATAAGCACAGCACCAATAACGATGTCAGCATCCTTAATCTCATTAACGACATTATGATGCGAAGAATATATAGCATTAACATTTGCAGGCATCGTAATTGACAATTCTCGCAGTAAGCTTAAAGAAATGTCTGTTATAACCACATCTGCACCCATTCCTGCAGCAACACGTGCTGCAGCCTGACCAACAATTCCACCACCAAGGACAACTACTTTAGCCGGACGCACACCAGGCACTCCGCAAATGAGTTTACCCTTACCGCCTTTGGTCTTCTGTAGATAATATGCGCCGTTAATTGTCGCCATTCGACCGGCAACTTCACTCATTGGTGTCAACAACGGAAGTGAATTATCATCTAATTGTACGGTCTCATATGCAAGGCATACGCTTTCACTTTCAATCATTGCCTCTGTTAATTTCTTATCACATGCAAAATGGAAGTAAGTGAAAACCAGTTGCCCTTTTCGTATAAGTTTATATTCCGATTCTATTGGCTCTTTAACTTTAACTATCATATCAGCAGTCTGATAAACATCTTCAATAGTCGGCAATATGGTTGCTCCAACATTTTCATACATTTCGTCTGAAAATCCACTATTTACACCCGCAGTATGTTGAACATATACAGAATGGCCATGTTTTACTAACTCTGATACACCAGCCGGAGTCATACCGACCCTACTCTCGTTGTTCTTAATTTCTTTTGGAATTCCGACTTTCATAATAAATAGGTTTTAAAGTTAAAAAATTAATTCAATGGCAAATATAAGAAAAAGAATGATATACACTTAGAAAAAACAAAATATTTATACATGATTTTTACATAAAATAAATTATAATTTCTTTTATTTTAATTTGCAAAATAAAATTACATTACATTTTTGCAACTTTATTTAAGCGTAGAAAGAACACTTTAATGTTATTATTTATTATTTTTTAACCACAGAACGGTACAACGTATTGATATTTTTTGTAATTTTGCAGCGTTTTCAGAAACAATCAAGCTATTGGCTTGAAAATCAGGTACTTACAAAATATAAGGCAAATAGATGAGACAATTAAAGATTCAGAAAAGTATTACCAACCGTTCAAGTGAAGCCTTGGATAAATATCTTGTAGAAATAGGTAGAGCTCCTTTAATTTCAATTGACGAGGAAATAGAGTTAGCTCAGAAAATAAAAAAAGGCGGACCTGAAGGCGAACGGGCTAAAAACAAACTTGTAACAGCAAACCTGAGATTCGTTGTATCTGTGGCTAAACAGTATCAACATCAGGGACTCACATTAACCGACCTTATAGATGAAGGTAATATTGGTCTGATTAAAGCAGCTCAGAAGTTTGACGAGACTCGCGGATTTAAATTTATCTCTTATGCAGTATGGTGGATTCGTCAAAGCATTTTGCAGGCTATTGCTGAACAAAGCCGTATTGTCCGCCTGCCATTAAATCAAGTTGGCTCTCTAAATAAGATCAATCATGAAATAAACAAGTTCGAACAGGAAAACCAGCGTCATCCATCTGTTTCAGAACTATCAGAAGTAACAAAACTTGATGAAGACAAAATTGGCCAATCTTTAGCAGCTGACGGACATCATGTTAGTATTGACGCTCCATTTCAGGATGGTGAAGACAACTGCATGCTTGACGTAATGCCTAGTGGAGATGACAGCCGAACAGACAGACACGTTGATCATGAATCGATGGCGCTAGAGCTTAATACAGTATTAAGCAAAGTTCTGAAAGAGCGTGAAATAACCATTATACGCGAATGTTTTGGTATCGGATGCCATGAGAAAGGTCTTGAAGAAATCGGTGACCAATTAGGTTTAACACGAGAGCGCGTACGTCAGATTAGAGAAAAAAGTATTGCGAAATTGCGTGAAAGTGGAAATGCAAAAATATTAATAAAATATTTAGGATAAGCATATTTTTCACACTAATAATATTTTAATGCCAAAATAGGAGATTAATATATTTACTCACTATTTTGGCATTATTATTTACAACTACCCACCCTATCATTTTTACATAACTATAGTCAAAACAAAAGGCAATGGTTTCCATTATAAAACTCAGTGTATTTCAAGATAAAACTCACTGAATTCTGCCCCGTAAACCTATGGTTTTTAATCTAAGTCACAATATAGTCAAATGTCAGCACTTTAGACGAGTAAATTACAGTACGACATCATGCCGGAATAAGAAAATTAATAACTTCTTGTTCAACAGTAATTTTATATGACCCGACCGGTGTTTTCATTAACCTACCATCAATACTCACCATTGCCTTAACCGCTTCATTAACGATAATTTCTCTAGTTCTATAAGGATGTACGCTATGATGATTGAGAAATTTACCTGTAAATAACAAATAAAATCCTTCAAAAAGCTGTGTCATCTCCGGATGGTAAACAACAGAAACATCAAGGAGACCATTATATGGAACAGCATTGGGAGTTTGACCATAACCAGACGCATTCCCAATACACACTGTCATAATTTTCCTTTTAATAATATCCGAATTAATTTTTAACGACATTTTATAATCCAAACGTTGAAAAATCATCAAAATTAATGAAAACAGAAAAGACAGTGTTCTGGAGCCAAAAAGTCTGTGTGTGCGCTGCCTCAAGTTCATTATTGCCGAAATGAGTCCAATATTAACGCAATTCAAAAAGTATCTATGACAAATATCTCCTTCTGAGTTTGTATAATGAATACAGCCCAAATCAATTTTCCTAACCCGACGCTGTTTTATCCATCCGATTATCTGATTAACGTCGTTTTCTTTCAATTGCCAGTAATGAGCAAAATCATTCATCAGTCCATTAGGTATCAAACCTAAACATATCTTTTCACGTATAGAAGAATCTACAGACATAAGACAATTTACTGCGTCATTTAATGCAGAATCACCGCCAACAATTACAATGGTTTTATATCCATTGTTTATAAACATATTAATAAGTCTTGTAACACTGCTTTGATCCTCACTTTGGACAAAATCAAACTTTATATCATTATCCTTCAAGCAGTTCTCAATTTTTGCCCATCTCTTTTTAGATGCCGTTATACCATGTTTCGGACAATATAATATTCCCCAACGATTATCTTCACCTGACATATTATAATCTTATTTTATAGTAAATAATTAGACTATTAATTATAAATAGCTTTTTACATATTTAATTTTTTGTTCCATCGGAAGTGAAAAATCGATCCAATGTATTTTAAATCCTCTTCTTTCCATGCCTCTGAACCATGTCATTTGACGCTTAGCAAACTGATGTATCGCAATCTCCAATGAACGGAACATATCATCATAAGTTATTTCATTTATCAAATATTTGGTGACATATTTGTACTCAAGTCCATAATAAATCAAGTCTTCAGGCAAAATACCTCTGTCGAGCAACATCTTAACCTCATCTACCATGCCATTATTAAGGCGCTGCAATAGCCGCTCTGTTATTCGCTTGCGCCGTAAATCTCTATCTATTTCAATTCCAAAAATCAACGAGTCAATTGGAGGAATATTACGTTCTTCAAGATTGTGGCAATTTTTATAATATGTTTCAATTTCAATTGCCCGTATCGCCCGCTTCTTATTATCAATATCGGTAGAATTATGCATATTAGACTTATTGTCTCTTTTTAGCTGTATAAGTAATTTTGTCAACTCATCCAAATCCTTCTTCTCTAATTCCAAACGGAGTTCCTTATTCTCCGGCACAGGCAACAACTTATATCCATTCAACACAGCCTCAATATACAATCCTGTTCCACCACATAATATAGGTGTGACTCCTCGCCCTATAATATCATTGTATGCATTATAGAAATCCTTCTGATATTCAAATAAATTATATTTTGTACCAGGTTCAGCAATATCAATTAAATGATACTTTATAAGCTTATCACCAATTTTATAATCGTCAAGATCCTTACCCGTACCTATATCCATATTACGGTAAACTTGTCTACTGTCTGCACTAATTATTTCAGCATTAATTTCTGCAGCTAAAGCAGCCGCAAACGATGTCTTTCCTGATGCAGTCGGACCTAAAATGGTTATCATATTTTTATGCAATATAAAGTTTAATGATACTGTAGTCTGTACAAAATTAATAAAAAAAAACCATCCGACAATGTCGAATGGTTTTTTTTATCAAATTATAATCAAGTATCAATTATCCGTTGTGCTTCTTCATAATCTTGATGAGATCTACAACCTTGTGTGAGTAACCGATCTCATTATCATACCAAGAAACAACTTTTACAAATTTATCTGTAAGATAAACACCTGCATCAGCATCGAAGATTGATGTCAAAGGACAACCCAGGAAGTCAGAAGAAACAACCTTATCTTCTGTATATCCTAAGATACCTTTCAGTTCACCTTCAGAAGCCTCTTTCATTGCTTTGCAGATATCCTCTTTTGTTGCTGAGTTCTTCAGATTAACAGTCAAGTCAACAACTGAAACATCCAAAGTAGGAACACGCATAGAGATACCAGTAAGTTTTCCGTTAAGCTCAGGGATAACCTTACCTACAGCCTTAGCAGCACCAGTAGAAGAAGGTATGATGTTTCCTGCTGCAGCACGGCCACCACGCCAATCCTTCAAAGAAGGACCGTCAACTGTACGCTGTGTAGCTGTTGTAGAGTGAACAGTTGTCATAAGACCGTTCTCAATACCGAACTTGTCATTCAGTACCTTTGCTATAGGAGCGAGACAGTTTGTTGTACAAGATGCATTTGAAACAATCTGCTGGCCAGCATATTTATCTGTATTAACACCACAAACGAACATATCAGCCTGACGTCCGTCCTCACCCTTCTTTGAAGGAGCAGAAAGAACAACATATTTAGCACCAGCCTGAAGGTGTTTCTCTGCACGGTCCATTGTCAGATAGAAACCAGTTGACTCAACAACATATTCTGCACCGATTTCATCCCACTTAAGATCAGCAGCGTCTTTTTCAGCTGTAACACGGATGTGGTTTCCGTTTACTATCAATTCATTTTTTGCAGTGTCAACTTCAATTGTACCGTCAAACTGGCCGTGCATTGTATCATACTTCAGCATATATGCCATGTAATCAACAGGCAGAAGGTCATTGATACCTACTACAACTACATCGTTCTTGTTTGCCTCTTCAAGAGTTGAACGGAATACGAAACGACCAATACGGCCAAATCCGTTAATACCAATTTTAATCATCTTTTTTTATTTTAAAGGGTTAAAATAATTTCCTTAAATAATTATACCTAATGTTTGTTAAAAGCGCTGTCTAATCAACGTTAATTACTCCCAAGTGCCCGCATTAAATACGGCCTTTCTTTTTTCGCCCGCAAAGTTACATTATTTTTTTATAATAAAGTTATTTCATATTATTAAATTATATAAAATATTGGGTACGATTGGCCGAAAGTACAAAATCGACTAATTATTAGTGTCATTTTGACATGTCGAGTTTCTAAATTAAGGCTACTGTCAGACCTGCCATCACAATACTAACCATCGACATCAGCTTAATTAATATATTTAAAGAGGGACCTGAAGTATCCTTAAAAGGATCACCAACCGTATCACCTACAACTGCCGCCTTATGACAAGAAGAACCTTTACCGCCAAAGTTACCTTCTTCAATCATTTTCTTAGCATTATCCCATGCCCCTCCAGCATTTGACATAAAAATAGCAAGAGTAAATCCAGTGGACATTCCACCTATTAAAAGTCCCAGAACGCCGGAAACACCTAGAACTATACCTACTAACACAGGAATAGCTATAGCCAATAAAGAAGGCAATATCATTTCACGCAAAGCTGACTTTGTAGAAATTTGTATGCATCGGCCATAATCCGGAGTTGCTATACCTTCCAAGATACCCTTTATCTCTCTGAATTGTCTTCTAACCTCTTCTACCATTGAACCTGCTGCACGTCCAACAGCTCCCATCGTGATACCACTGAATATAAATGCAGACATAGCACCAATAAAGATTCCTATTAAAACCTTTGGGTTCATGAGGTTAACCTGGAAGAAACTTATCATATCTAACAGCTGAGCATTTTTAGGTTCAAAAACATTTCCTAAATTATCAATAAAGACAACACCTTCGTTAGCCGCTCTTACCATATTTATTTTTATTTCCTCAATATATGACGCCAATAAAGCGAGAGCAGTCAATGCTGCACTTCCTATAGCAAATCCCTTTCCTGTTGCGGCTGTAGTATTTCCTAAAGCATCAAGTGAATCGGTCCTTTTTCTTACATCCTCTCCCAATCCACACATCTCGGCATTACCACCTGCATTATCCGCTATAGGGCCATAAGCATCCGTCGCTAATGTTATACCTAAAGTTGAAAGCATGCCGACTGCAGCAACACCTATACCATATAGTCCTTTAGAAATACTTTCTGAATTCATAGACATGTCAAAGCCGTTCGCACACAAATAACTTAACATTACAGCAACAGAAATTGTAATTACAGGAATCATGGTAGAAATCATTCCTGTGCTTATACCTTTAATAATTACTGTTGCTGATCCCGTTTCGGAAGACTTAGCCACATCCTTTGTCGGACCATAACTTTGACTTGTATAGAACTCGGTTGCTGCTCCTATTATAACACCTGCGAGAAGTCCACTAATTACAGAAAACGAAAGTCCGATCCAATTTTCAACTTTTAACAAATACAAGATTAAAAATGATGCTACTGCAATAAGAACTGCCGAAATGTTTGTACCTAAATTTAACGAATGCAGCAAATCCTTCATTGTAGCATTGTCCTTTGTCTTAACCGCAAAAATGCCGATTAAAGATAAAAATATTCCAACACCCGCTATTAGCATTGGAGCTATAACTGCTTTAAGCTGCATTTCATAATTAACCCCAAAAGCCATGGCACCCAATGCAGCAGCACTTAAGATACTGCCACAATAACTCTCATATAGATCAGCACCCATTCCTGCAACGTCACCGACATTATCGCCTACATTATCTGCAATTGTTGCCGGATTTCTCGGATCATCCTCCGGTATGTTTTCTTCAACCTTACCGACAAGGTCTGCACCAACATCTGCAGCTTTAGTATAAATACCTCCACCTACACGAGCAAACAAGGCTTGAGTAGACGCACCCATACCAAATGTAAGCATTGTTGTCGTAATTGTAACAAGAGCATTGGCTTCACCATCATAAAATGCATTTAATATGACAAACCACAATGCTATATCCATAAGGCCTAAACCAACAACGACCAAACCCATCACAGCTCCACTCCGAAATGCAATTTTTAATCCTTTATTAAGGCTATGCCTAGCTGCATTTGCAGTACGTGCCGATGCATATGTAGCTGTCTTCATGCCAAAGAAGCCACATAATCCAGAAAACAAACCGCCTGTAATAAATGCAAACGGTACCCATGGATTTTGCACGTGTAGTACATAAGACATAAATGCAAATATCAGGCTGATAACAACAAATATAATTATTACAACTTTATACTGCTGTCTTAAATATGCCATTGCACCAGTTCTTACATACCCTGCAACTTCTCTCATTCTTTCTGTGCCCTCATCTTCTTTCATCATTGACTTATAAAAATAATAAGCCATTATTAACGCACAAACAGATGCGAAAGGCACAATCCAAAATACTGACGGTATATTCATGGTATTACATTTTTTAAAATCTGAATGATAACTGTGTATCAATCATACTATAATTATGTTTTTCTAAAGAACGGTCATTAACCAATATGTATTCTGCTGAAATCTTCAAATTCTTTACGAATTCATAATCTGCACCAATTTCATAATATGTCTTGCTATTATTCCATTCTGCACTTGGCCGATACATATCATAACGAGCTTTTACATGAAACTTATTTTTTATTATTGGCGCTATAGCTAATGCATAAAATCCATCAGCCTTATTACCTTTTTCATAATCTACTTCAGTTTCACTTAAATTTGTTTTATCATTATAAACAGTTTTAAAGCCATATCCTGTAGAGTGTATGTATTCAGAACGGAAAGTCCAGTCATTTGTAACATACTCACCACTAATGGCATAGCGACGTTTAGATAAACTTTTTATTCCATTATTGTCTTTACGTGCATATGAACCAGTCCACCCGAATGCTCCCAAACGCATACCAGATATTGGCATAACCCACAACCCCCCAATAATATCCTTCTGGTTATCTACATCCTTCGTATTTATACCCTGGCCATTAAACACACCTATCTGATAATGTAACAGTGCCCTCCCTTCTTTTATTTTTAGTAAATCACCTTGTAATTGTATTCCAATATCACGACCATTCGATGAATGTTCACCTGTTCTATCATTAAATCCCGAAAGATTAGTCACATTTTGAGCATAGCTCATAAATCCCTGGTCAATGGGATTCATAGGATTCTCAAAAGTAAACGGACGTTTAAACTGTCCTACTTTTATCTTGATAAAATCATATTTCTGCCATTCAATAAAGACATCAACGATTCGCGGACTTTCACCAAGAGTTGTTGTATTTCCATTAACTTGTCCCTGGAGTTTATATGCAAAGTCATTTAATATACGTCCGTCCAAAGACAATCTAACCATTCGTAAACTAAAAGTATTGCTTTCTGAATTATATTTACCAGAATATTGGTATTGCCCAATTGCATAACCGCTTAACTTAGGCATACTAAACACTTCTTTCTTTTGCGCACACACATTGCAAATAATCGCACAAAATACAAAAAATGATATTATTCTTTTCAATTTTCTATAAATTTAAACCTATAAAAGCTAATAATTCATACACAACATATAAAATGAAGGTATAACCTTATCATCAAAATTTAATCTACGCGTCTGTTTAATAACACGACGTTTTCAACATGAGGCGTATGCGGGAACATATCTACAGGCTGTACAGCAACGACCTCATACAAATCATCCAAAAGAGATAAATCACGTGCCTGTGTTGCAGGATTACAACTTACATACACTATTCTCTTTGGAGCTGTTTTAATTATAGTTTGAACCACATCAGGATGCATTCCTGCTCTAGGAGGATCTGTAATTATTATATCAGGAGTACCATTTTCAGATATAAACGGTTCCGTTAATATATCTTTCATATCACCTGCAAAGAATAAGGTATTAGATATATTATTTATTTCAGAATTAATTTTAGCATCCTCAATAGCCTCCGGGACATATTCAATACCTATAACACGTTTAGCATATCTAGAAACGAAATTAGCAATCGTTCCAGTTCCTGTATATAAGTCATAAACAAGTTCGTTACCTGTAAGATTTGCGAAATCACGTACTACAGAATAAAGATGATAGGCCTGCTTCGTGTTTGTCTGATAAAAACTTTTAGCTCCAACTTTAAATGTCAAGCCGTCCATAGTTTCATATATATAATCATTACCTTTAAACACTTCAATATTTAAATCATTAAAGGTATCGTTACCTTTTTGATTATTAACATATAGTAACGACGTTATCTCAGGGAAACCGTCTGCAATATGCTGAAGTAAGTTTTTGGCAATAACCTCATCTTCATCCTTTTCATAATGAAATTGTATTAAAACCATCCACTCACCTGTATCAGAGTTTCTGACCATAATATCACGCAACAACCCGCATTGTTTCCTGATATCATAGAATACGATATCATGTTCATAGGCATAGTCTCTGATTGCATTTCTGATTTTATTTTGCAGATCATCCATTAACCAACATTTTTCTATCGGCAAAATTTTATCAAACGCACCTGTTATATGGAATCCAACAGCATTCATCTGTGTAAAATCCGAACCTGAAGCTATTTCATCTTGAGTTAGCCATCGTCTATTCGAACAGCCGAATTCCAATTTATTACGATAGCCTTGGGTTTTAACAGAGCCTAATATCTGATTGAATTCTGGTAGATTAACTTTACCAATACGAATCAACTGATCATAGACCTGCTTTTGTTTCATTCTAAGCTGCTCATCATATGGTATATTCTGCCATTTACATCCTCCACAAATTCCAAAATGCTGACAGAATGGCTTAACCCTCCTTTCGCTATATTTTATAAATCTTATTATCTCTGCTTCACAATAGCTGTGTTTCTTTCTCCGCACCTGCAAATCAACAACGTCACCTGGAACAGCAAATGGGACAAACACAACAAGTTCATTTACTCTTGCCAAAGCCTTTCCCTCTGCAGCATAATCAGTTATTGTTATATTTTCTAAAACCGGTAGTGATTTCTTCTTTCTGCTCATTTTAATATTAATTAATGTAATGCAACACCTCACATACATATTAATAAAGCGGTCCGAACCAGCCCATATTTATACGCATGTATATAATTATTATGCAAAGTTAACTGATATTTTTAAAATACAACAACGTATAATCTAAAAATTAAGAAAATAACAATTTACCTTATTAATAAAGAAGTCAATAAGACATACACAAATGTGTGTATGATTAAAACTTTACATGAATAGCACTAAATGTCATAACAATTTAGGCGAGTACAATCCTGCTAAGCGCCATCATCAGAACACTACTTAATTATAACAAATATAATCAAAATACACCCGAACGGAATATATCCTAACGCCCAAAATACTTTATGTCAGAATAAAAAAGCAAATACCCTTAAATGATAATCTGAAATCATCTAAAGATATTTGCCTTTATACTAAAAATAGCTAAACTTGCTTATCTATAAATTATCCGCAATAGAAAGAAGACTCAACTAACTTCTGCATCAGTTTGCTATCCTTTTCTGCAGACTCACGCAAGTTAGAGTCATCCTGTTTGTTTAAAGCTCTAATGATACCATCTATCATTCTTGCAGAGAAGACACCTTTGTCCTCATATAATCCACGCTGCTTCTCAAGCCATTTTGCAGAAGCTACACATGAATCAGGAAGCTGCTCAAATTTTGACAGACCTTTTTTAGCTTCATCAATTCCGACATACTTATCTGTAGCAATCTGTAAGGCCTCTTCTTTTTCCATCTCCAAGCCATATCTACATGCTACGCACAAACCTGCCATAAGCTGATATATATCTGCAGAAGCGTCAGGTGAGCGCATCTCAACAGTCTGTTTGAGAGTTGTATCATTATTAGCTTCTGCTTCAAGAGTGTTAACCTGAACAGACATGTCACGGCCAGAAGTCCAACCAAGGGGAACGCGCACAAGTACAGATCTGTTGCAATCACCCCAACAAACATTTGTTGGCGCTTCCTGATGAGGAACCAATCTGAAGTATGACACAGATGTCTTATTGCCAAATGCTGTAATAGATGGAGCTAAAATCATCATACCAGCAATAGCTCTTCTAGCCTCTTCTGAAAGCTTGTGGTCTTTAATCATGCAATTCTTTCCGTCTTTCATCATACGCATATGTATGTGTAAACCTGAGCCGGCCTTTCCTACAGTTATTTTAGGAGCGAAAGTAACATCAAGCCCATTCATTTGTGCAAGATTTCTGATTACCCATTTTGCCAACACCAACTGATCTGCTGCTGTTTCTACAGGGTTGGGCAAGAACTCTATTTCATTCTGCTCATAAACTTTTCCATCCTGAGTAAAGTTTCCAACCTCAGAATGTCCATACTTGATTTGTCCGCCAGTCTGAGCAATGTATGCCATACACTGCTTACGGAACTCATTAAACTTTGCAAAAGGACCTGATTCGTGATATCCTCTCTGGTCTACAGCAGGGAACATTCCATTGTCATCTGCTATAACATAATATTCCAATTCGCCCATCGCCTCAAAAGTCATGCCTGTAGACTCTTCAAACGCTGCTGCTGCTCTATGCAACGTACGTTCAGGAGAACATTCAAATGGTTCACCATTCTTGTCAAAGAATGAGCATAACATGCACAAAGTAGGAATCTCTGAGAACGGACTTACAAATGCAGTGCGGAAACGTGGTATTACATATAAATCACTACTTTCAGCCTCTATAAATGAGGGGAACAAGCTAGAACCGTCAACTCGCTCGCCGTCTGTTAATATAGTTTCAAGATAAGCATAATCATTAATCATAAAGTTTAGAGTTTTTATGCGTCCGTCTTCAGCCGGATACATAAAATCTATCATACGTATACCCTTTTCACGTATAAATGCAATTATGTCTGCTTTAGTAAAGCATTTTGAAGGTTTACGCAGGAACTCAACTAGTGGGTTCGCATTCATTTCAATTGTCTTATCCATACAATAAAGTGTTTAATATAAGTAATTTAGATTTAAAATATAATCACATTAAATTTATAAAGGGCATTACACCTATTTTGTTTCCGCTATCCTTATATAAATAAGGTATATTCAGAATCACAATTATAAAGTGCAGGATTGAGCGGAAGCCCCATACAACAGGGCGTACCCATTTCATCTCCATACCCATTTACATTCTTTTACAAAGGTAGAAATTTTAATTAGTAAAACAAATTTTCCAATTCTATTTTAGCATACATTCAAATATAATCACATTGCTAAGGCATAATTGACATTTATCAGCCGGTCGCCTAAGTTTCACATTGAAACTTTTATTTGCATCATGCTTACTTTTTGGATTTACGAACAGCTAAAAAAAATAGTAACAGACCTTAATATAACAAATTACATCCACAAAACGCACAGGAATTCAGACTCAATAACACACTGGAAATCAACACATTACAAAAAGCACAAGAATCAAACAGTACAAATCCATATTAAATACATTGCCAAACATATGCTTTTACATATAAGTTTATATTGATTTAGAGTCCGAAACCCAATGAATTACATGTTAAAAAGCGATTAATTATCAAACACAAGCCACAAGTTTCGCACTAAAATGTTCATAAACCGCCAACGTAACCATGACATTAAGTAAAGCAAAGTCTATTTCATTCCTTTATTCTTACACGCAGCAACTAACATATTGGACCACTTTTCAGTAAATACATTACAAATTGTCAATTAACCATATAACACACGCAAATTACATTATTTAACATTTAGATAATTAAACTTGTAAAATGGCCTGTTTACAAAAAAAACGAGTATGCAAACAATAATTTCCAAATGACATAATAAACGCATATCTACAAAACAAATTATATTGATTGTACCTAAAAACAGAGAAAAAAATTTGTTAGTTAATAAAATTTAAGTATATTTGCACATAACAAAAATCTTGGATAAAAAATATACATGAAAACCATAAATTAATATGACAGAAAAAAGAGTTTACACCTTCGGTAACGGAAAAGCTGAAGGAAAAGCAGATATGCGTAATCTGCTAGGCGGAAAAGGTGCCAACTTGGCCGAAATGAACCTTATCGGAGTGCCAGTTCCTCCTGGTTTCACTATTACAACAGATGTTTGTAACGAATATTTTGAAAAAGGCAAAGAAAGTGTAGTTGCACTTTTAAGCGACGACGTAAAAGCATCTGTACATCATATAGAAACTTTGATGAACAGCAAATTTGGCGACGTAGAGAATCCTCTGCTCGTCAGCGTACGTTCCGGAGCACGTGCTTCAATGCCTGGTATGATGGATACAATCTTGAACCTCGGTCTAAACGACAAGGTTGTTGAAGGTTTGGCAAAGAAAACCGGAAATGAACGATTCGCATACGACAGTTACAGACGTTTTGTACAAATGTACGGTGATGTGGTTTTAGGAATGAAACCTGTAAACAAAGAAGACATCGATCCGTTTGAAGCTATAATTCAGAAGGTAAAAGCTGTACGAAATATAACTCTTGACAATGAAATGACTGTTGACGAACTCAAGCAACTTGTCAAATTATTCAAAGAGGCTATAAAGAAACAAACAGGCAAGGAATTCCCTGACGACCCGATGGAACAGCTTTGGGGAGCTATATGTGCCGTATTCGACAGCTGGATGAATGAACGTGCCATCCTTTATCGTAAGATGGAAGGAATACCTGCTGAATGGGGTACTGCTGTAACTGTTATGGCCATGGTATTCGGAAACATGGGACAGACATCAGCAACAGGCGTATGCTTTAGCCGTGACGCAGCCACCGGAGAAAACTGTTTCAATGGTGAATACCTTGTTAATGCACAGGGTGAAGACGTTGTTGCCGGAATACGCACACCTCAACAGATAACAAAGGCACGCTCTATCGAATGGGCTAAGCAGCAAGGCATTTCAGAAGAGGAGCGAATATCTAAATACCCGTCAATGGAAGAAGCTATGCCTGAAATATATGCACAGCTCAATGCGCTTCAGGAAAAGCTTGAACACCACTATCATGACATGCAGGACATGGAGTTTACCGTTCAAGAAGGAAAGCTTTGGTTCCTGCAGACACGTAACGGAAAACGTACAGGTACAGCAATGGTTAAAATTGCGATGGACCTGCTGCGTGAAGGAGAAATAGATGAAAAGACAGCCTTAAAACGTTGCGAGCCTAATAAGCTCGACGAGCTGCTCCACCCTATTTTTGACAAGAACGCATTAAAGACCGCAAAGGTTCTCACAAGAGGTCTTCCAGCTTCACCAGGTGCAGCTTGCGGACAAATTGTTTTCTTTGCCGACGATGCGGCAAAATGGCATGATGACGGAAAACGCGTAATAATGGTCCGTATAGAAACTAGTCCTGAAGATTTGGCCGGTATGGCAGCAGCAGAAGGTATTGTAACAGCAAGAGGCGGTATGACTTCTCACGCTGCAGTTGTTGCAAGAGGCATGGGTAAATGCTGTGTGTCTGGTGCAGGAGCTTTGAATATTGATTATAAAGCACGTACTGTTGAAATAGACGGTGTAATGCTTAAAGAAGGCGATTATCTCTCTATAAACGGATCTACAGGTGAAATCTATCTTGGTGAGGTAAAAACCAAGCCGGCAGAGGTTACAGGTGATTTTGCTTCACTTATGGATTTGTGCAACAAATACACAAAACTCGTTGTACGAACAAATGCAGACACTCCGCACGATGCAGCTGTAGCCCGTAATTTTGGTGCAGTCGGAATCGGACTCTGCCGCACAGAACATATGTTCTTCGAAAATGAGAAGATAAAGGCAATGCGCGAAATGATTCTGTCGGATACAGTTGAAGGTCGCGAAAAAGCACTTGCAAAACTTTTACCATATCAGAAACAAGATTTCTATGGTATATTGAAAGCAATGGACGGATATCCTGTCAACATCCGCTTACTTGATCCTCCTTTGCACGAGTTCGTACCCCACGATCTTGAAGGTCAGCAAATCATGGCCAAAGAAATGGGAATAACCGTTCAGGAGATTCAGCAGAGAGTAAACTGCCTAAGTGAGCACAATCCTATGCTTGGTCACCGCGGATGCCGCCTTGGCAACACATATCCCGAGATTACGGCAATGCAGACAAGAGCCATATTGGGTGCTGCAGTTCAGTTAAAGAAAGAAGGATTTGATCCTAAACCAGAAATCATGGTGCCTCTCATCGGTATCGTCAATGAGTTTGATATGCAGGAGAAGGTCATTCGTGAAACGGCAAAAGAGATTTTCGAAGAGGAAGGTATAGAAATAGCATTCCGTGTTGGAACTATGATTGAGATACCGCGAGCAGCTTTAACAGCTGATCACATTGCTGCGAAAGCAGAATACTTTAGCTTTGGAACTAACGACTTGACACAGATGACATTTGGATACAGCCGCGACGATATCGCCAGCTTCCTGCCTGTATATCTTGACAAGAAGATACTTAACGTTGACCCATTCCAGGTTCTCGACCAGAATGGTGTTGGACAGCTTGTTAAGATGGCAGTAGAAAAAGGCCGCGCAACTCGTCCTGAACTTGTATGTGGAATTTGTGGAGAACATGGAGGTGAACCTTCATCAGTTAAGTTCTGCCATAAAGTTGGCCTAAATTACGTCAGCTGCTCTCCATTCCGCGTGCCGATCGCACGTCTTGCGGCGGCACAAGCGGCAATCGAAGACAAACTCTAAAAATCTGCAACGACGTTGATATTTTGCTTCCATCTGCATTTTATATGCAAAACATTTGTTTTTCATTTGTTTTCCCAATGGAGGCTAATCAACTCAATACCAGTAAGGTATTAAAGCGGCGCAGGCTGCGGTAGAGGATACTCTCTAAGTTTAGAAGCCCTCAGGCAGAATAGCAATTAAAATTTGTATCAGGCTGTAATCTACCGATTTATACGGTGATTACAGCCTGAGTTGTGTTAAGACAGTTCGTGCAGTTGACATCAAAAAATGAGCCAAATGAGCATATTTGTTTTACTCTATGTTTACCCCAAAAATCATCATGTTTACCCCTGTTTACCCCAAAGAAATTCTAGTATTTATCTAAAAAGGAAATAGGTATGACAACATTTAAAGCAACGGTAAAAAAGCCGAGAAGCGATGGCTTTTACACAGTTTACATTAGGATTACGCATCAGCGTAAATCCAGCTACATTAAAACAAATAAAATTGTAGACGCTGCTCATATTACGAAAGGTGGTGATCTCACCGACCCTGTTGTAAATGAGTATTGCGCTATGCTCATCAGACAATATACGGATCGCCTGAACCGTGTAAATGCAACTTGCTGGGAAATAAAGGAAGTGATAGAGTTCTTGTTGAAAGACGATGAAGAAGCGTGCTTCAGTGATTACGCACGAAAGTTCATAGACAGAATGGAAGCGGATGGACACGAACGCAATGCAAAGAATTACAGACTTGCGGTAAACCATTTAGAACGCTTCATGGGGACAACCCGACTTCTGTTTAATAACTTGTCGTCTTCTGCAATAAATCTTTGGATAGAGAGTCTGTCAAAGACAAACCGAGCCAAAGAAATGTACCTTACTTGTGTGCGACAAATTTTCAAAAAAGCTATTGTAGAACTAAACGATGAAGAGCGTGGTGTTATACGTATAAAGTTCAATCCTTGGCTTAAAGTTACAATTCCCAAATCTGACAACACCATGAAACGTGCCATCAGCGCGGAAGCCTGCCGTGAGTTCTTCAATCGTCCTCTTCCCAAAACGAAGATGCTGTCTCCACTACCAGAGCTTGGCAGGGATGTAGCACTTCTATCATTATGTATTGGCGGCATCAATACGGTTGACCTTTACGAACTTAAAAAGAAGGACTACAACAATGGCATCATTGGTTATAAAAGGGCAAAAACACGCCATAGCCGCAGAGACGAGGCATATATGGAAATGAGGATAGAGCCATTTATCCAAGAGACCTTTAATAAGTATCTCTCCAAAGATGATGATGATGAATATCTGTTCATATTCCACAGCCGTTATAGCAATTCCGACAGTTTCAACGCCAATGTGAATATCGGCATACGCAAGATATGCGCCGATATGGGCATGAAAAAGGAGGATTACTATTGCTATTACACGTTCAGGCATACGTGGGCGACCATTGCTCAAAACGACTGTGATGCCAATCTTTATGAAGTTGCATTTGGCATGAATCACAGTCATGGGTTCAATGTGACAAGAGGCTACTTAAAACTGGATTTTACTCCTGCATGGGAACTCAATGCCAAGATTATTGATTTCATTTTCTTCAGTAATAAGAAGAGTAAACAAGGCAAAGCCCGTGACCTTGAAGCTCCAGAGGAAAAACTTTTCCGTATTTCAAAAAAGATGATGATATACGGACGCGCTTATTTCAAAGGAGATGTTGTTGGTGAACTAACAGATATCGGTTTTAGTAACGTTGATGAAGTTATTTCCGAACTTGTCAAGCAACTACCTAAAAGTATTCCTATCGGTTGTACAGTCCAGTTCAGACTTAAAAATTGTGATTCTCAAAGAGAAGTTGTCTATGAGAGAAGCAAAGGAAAAGGATTTTAGCCCGTTTGTCAGTAAGGGCAAACACCTGACGTGAGGGAAAAACACCTTTCCATCCGAATACACCACGAAGCCACACCTGCCCTTTCGAGACAGGTGCGGCTTTGCTGCTTCGCCCTTATCTTGAATCCGGCGGACGGTTTGCGCTACATCGCCCCAAGAAGATGCTGACTAATAGCAATAACCCTCTCCATACAAGGACGCATACCTTCTTCACCAGCCATCCGGCAAACCGCAGCACGTTCCTTGCCAGCCATAATACCAACCGTAGCAGCAACGAAAGCACGATGATGACCGGCACCAGGTATATTATCAGTAACAGTTCAAACATATATCTTCAGATTCAAATGAAACCATAAGCCATACGAGGCTATTTTTCACCTTAAATATACTAAAAATCAACGAGATATAAAAATTTTATGATAACTATTTCCCAATAAAATCACTGGGTTCCAGATGAATATCCATTACACTTGCATAACAACATTGCTTCATATCCATAGCTTGGAAGATACGGGTGACAAGTGTCGTATTTTCCAAAATTCAAGGTTGTCAAGTGTATATATTTCTGGTTATTCAAGTCTGATGAATGGATGCAAAGGGATGTAATGGACTACTTAACCACCCATAACCTTATTGTATTCTACTGAAAATCCAAGCTCATTACTAATCTGTTAAATGAAAACCGCAGTTTCCTTTTCCCTCCTGTTGTCGGACAAGCGGATAATGTTCCCGATAATTCACGGATGGATGAACCGACATAAGCACCCAGCTGAAACCAACCTAATCTTCATCCCATATATCAAAATTCCACGCAATCGAAAAACATCATACACATAAATACAAAGCAAATTTCACTGGCATACCCGGCAATCGGATGTTCTTGATACCACGGTCAAAATGGTACGCTCCTTGAAGAATAGTGTTGTGCATTTTGTACGGAAGCCACTTTCCACGGTAATTTTGGCGCAAAAAAGAACCTGGGATGATATTGCCCTGCGTTACAGGATTTTCCAAGCAAGTTGTACTTTTGTGGCCACAAAACACCGTTTTTTCCCCAAAAAGTGACTTGCCGGATGCCCCGCACCGGAGCGGCACCGCCGCTGTTTCGCCCTGCGAAATAAGGTAAGACAATCCCGGTTGCAAACAAACCGGAACATGAAGGAACAAAGGAACAAGTACATCAAGGTAAGGATGAGCCCGGTAGAAGTCCGGGCGTTCAAGGAGAAAGCGGCTGAATACAAGACCGTAAGCCACTACGTGCGCAAGGCACTCGAAGAATATTCAAATGTAAGCGTCAGGAAGCAGCTTGAACTCATGCAGGAACTCGGTTCGTTTTACCGGAGATACCAGAGCGAATTGTCCCATATAGGCGGAAACCTTAACCAGGCGGTAAAGCGTGCCAACGAACTGGCGGTTGCAGGATTGCTGCCCCCAAGCTATATCCGGGAAGTTCTGTTTCCGGTCATCCGGGATACACAGGAAACCGTCAACGGGATAAAGAGGCAGCTTGACATGCTCACACTGAAAACTGGCAAACCCTAGAACTGTATATACATTAACCCCAGATAACACCACCCCAAGATGATAGCAACCATATTACCCGGAAGCGCGGACTTCCATGCTGTGGGTTACAACGAACATAAGGTATCGAAAGGGCTTGCCCGGCTCATCGAGATGCGGAACTTCGGGACAATCGGTTTAGCAGGCAAGCCCACCACGGAGGAGCTGACCGGCGACCTCAGGAAATACAGTTCCGCCAACAGCCGCATCCGAAAGCCCCAGTTCCATGTGGCCGTCAGCTGCAAAGGCCGTGAAATGACGGAATCCGAGCTGCTGGACTTCGCGCACCAGTATCTCCAAGAAATGGGTTATGCCGAACCCGGACAACCGTGGCTCATTTACACCCACCATGACACCGACAATACCCACCTGCACATCGTCACCTCGCGTGTCGCCCCGGACGGCAGGAAGATTGCCCACAGTCACGAGCGCAGGCGTTCCCAGGAAGTCATAGACCGTATTCTTGGAAATGACAGAAAAAAGAAAACGGAAGATGATATTGATGCGGCCAGACAATACACCTTCTCCTCCTTTGCCCAATTCAAGGCCGTCCTGACCTCAATGGGTTACGAAGCCTACCAAAACAATACCGTATTCATCAAGCATGGCGGCAAGGTGCAGTGGCAAATTCCCCTATCCGAAATCGAACAGCTTTTCAAAAGCGGTTACAGGGAACGCGCCCGTTGCCGCCAGCTGCGGAGCATCCTCAAAAAATACCGAGACGTGAGCGGCGGCAAGGAAGAGTTGCAGAAGGAGCTGAAAGAAAAGTTCGGCATCAGCCTAGTGTTCTTCGGCAGGAAAGACGTTCCCTACGGCTACATGATTGTTGACCACGCCCACCGCACCGTCATCAACGGGGCGAGGGTGCTGGCCACGGAGGAACTGCTGGACTTCGCCACCCCGGAGCAACGCTTTGCGCGCATAGAGGACTACATAGACCGGCTGCTCACCCTCAATCCGAAAATCACGCAGGGCGAGATTTTCCAAAAGCTGAGGAAACAACGTGCCTATATCAAGAAAGGTGTCATCCACTTCGACGGGCAGACACGCCCGTTAAAGCCGTTCATGACGGAAGCCATCGACCGGAACAACCGCATCCGTATCATCGAGATGTTCCACCCGGCCACCGAAGCCGAACGCGACCTGCTCTGCAAAATCTTCAAGGTGGACCGTTCCGACCTGGTGGAATTGTCAGGCGGCAAGCCGCAATCCCATACGGATGCCGTCAGCCGCCTGCGTGAAATCTTCCAAGATGAAAACGTATCTTCCGTAAAGAGTGCCCTACATGAGGAAGGCTTCATCATCCGGGAGGAAGCGGGCGCGGCATACGCAGTCAACTTTGGCAGGCACATCGTGATAGACCTTGCGGCAGAAGGGCTTGACACGGAACGGCTGAAGCCACGGCCACGGAAGCAGCAGGCCAAGCAGACACATTCCGCCAGAAACGGTGGAAAGAAGCCACGCATACACGGGCTGAAGGATTCCGGTGCCGGAAGCCATGCCGAAAAGCGTGAGTGGGAAGTCGGCGGCAAGGGCGGCTACGAAGACATTGACGACGGGCGCAACCTCAAACGGTAGCCCAGGAGGGGAAAACGGAGACTCCCTTTTGTCGCATTTTTAGCCGCATAGGCCATTCTTTTGCTTGTTATGTTACCCTAAACACTTCGGTCAGACAGACCGGAAGCACAAAAGTGTTGTGCATTTCGTCACAGTCCTGTCCGGTGCATACTTTTGCACCGAACCAAACGACCGTGGACAAAATGATACAGACACCCGTCATCGTGACATTCGCCAACCAGAAGGGGGGAGTCGGCAAGACGACCCTCTGCGTCACCTTCGCCAACTACCTTGTGACGAAGGGCGTGCGTGCCGTGGTCATCGACTGCGATTTCCAGCACTCCATCATGAAGTGCCGCAAGGCCGACATCAAGAAATACGGCGAGGAAGCCGTACCCTACGACGTACTGGCCTACGAGGCCAACGACAAGCAGGCCATGACCGTGCTCATGGAGAAGCTGCACAATGACCCCAGCATAGACGTGGTGCTCATGGACTCGCCCGGCAGCCTGAAAGCGGAGGGACTGATACCCATGTTCGTCAACTCGGATATCATCGTCGTGCCGTTCCATTACGACCTGGTGACCGTCCCCTCCACCGCGAGCTTCCTTATGTTCATCGACCGTCTGCACAAGGCCGTGGGCGAACAGATGAAATCCCGGCTCTTCATCGTCCCCAACCTCCATGACGGACGGGTGGGCAAACGCTCCGAGCTGGAACTGTGGGAGAACACGAGGAACACCTTCGCCAACTACGGGCTGGTGACGGACAAGATTCCCAAGCGGGCCGACATGGAACGTTTCAGCACGGTGGCAGAACTGGACATGCAGGCCGGAATCGTCAGCCCGGCATTCGGGAAGATATACGCCGGAATTTTCGGTGACGGCAGCCTCAAAGACATAAACAATCAATGACCATAGCGCAATGAACAAGGAATTACAAATAGACGACCTCACCAGAGGTATCAATGACGACGAACCTGCATTCAAGGGAGAAAGACAAGAGGAGCAAGACACCGCACATCCCGGCGACAAGTGCTGGCAGGACTTCATGGCCTACCTTGAAGCACAGACGGACGGGAACGGCAAAGCAGACCGTCTGGTATGCAAACTCGACCGCGACCTGGCCGACTCGCTTGACGACTGCGACATCCGTGGCCGCTGCCGTTCCGACCTCGTGAACGCCATCATCCGCTCGTTCTTCGAGAACCACCTTTCCCTACTGGCGCAATACCGCCGCGAGAAGAAATCATTGTTCAACAACTATAACCCCGAATCCCATGCGTAGAATCTACTGGACAGAAACCATGCTCTCCCGGCTTGCCGAGCTTTATCCCGTGGAGACCACCGCACATACTGCCTATATGCTCCAGATAGGCGTGACGGCCGTGAAGGAAAAAGCCCGCGAACTCGGACTGGAGAAGCTGGCCAAGAGCCGGTGGCTGGAACGTGCCGAACATATCAGCCGCCACTTCGACAACCGTTCCTACGCCGAGATGGCCGGCGACCTGGGCGTCAGCCGCACCACAGTCAGTCGCATGACACGCAAGCTGGGGCTGAGTCGGAGCAAGGCAAAGGGTTACGCGATGTCGTCCCGTGTCCGCAATGAGCTGGTACGCCGGGAACGGCGCAGGGCAATCTTCGGCCTTGACCCCCTCACACGCCTCAAAGTCATCTCACACCGCGCCAAGGTCAGGATACGCTCTCGGCTGAAAGTCAAGGGCTACATCACCGGCGTACACAGGAACATACTGTACTTCACCGAAGCCACATGCCGGAAAGCCCGGCTGGAAGCCAAAGCCGCCAGGTTCGGACTGGCCTTCCGGCCTTTTCTCGAAGACAACACACCATTATCCAATGCCATATAGCCATGCAGTACGGACAGATTGTTTTCATCCTTTTCATGGCAATGGCCTGCTATTACGCCTTCCTCATCTTCACGGACATCAGGAAAGCGCAGGTGGCTCAGAACGCGGAAAAGGAGAACCATACGGAAGAAGAGATAGACATATCGGACGAGGCAAAGAGCTTCTGTCCGACCAGAGTCAGCAGGGACGAGGAGAAGAAAGAAGAAGCGCTTAACCACGGGCAATCTGAACCAGACCCTCGACAAGGAAAAGACTTCCGCCGCCCCGGCTACCGTGAGGCCATCATGACCGACGGCATCCTTGTGGACGACCTTATCCATGAAATCGACAAGCTGGCGGAAACCGGCACCGGCGACCTCGGCCTTGTAATATACACCTGCGAGAACGCAAGGTAAGCAGACACACGTTCCTTTGGCGACCCCTGTTCCTTTGGCGATGAAACAACCTTTTAATGATTAAAGAAATGCAGACACTAAAGAGAAAATGCCTACGCGCATTCGCCCGTTTCAAACAGTCAGCGTTCGCCCGGAAGGGCACGCTCGCCCTCATGGCGTTCACCCTCGCCGCCGGTGATGTAATGGCCGGAAGCAAGGGGGCGGCAGGCTTCACCAAGGCCACGCAGGAAGTAAGTTCCTACCAGACTCCCGTCTCCAACCTCATGAAGGCCATCGCCGCCGTCATCGTTCTTGTGGGCGCGTTCAATGTCTATTTCAAGATGCAGAACGGCGACCAGGACGTGAAGAAGACCATCATGCTGACCATCGGCGGTTGTATCGCGTTCATCGCACTGTCAGAGGCCTTGCCACTCTTCTTCACGTAAATCATGGAAGAGAATAAGAGTAATCAAGACGTTTTTCCCGTGTTCAAGGGACTCCAGAAGCCGTTGGAGTTCATGGGCATCTGCGGCCGCTTCCTCACACTGGCGGCGGTGGCCATAGGCGTGTCCTTCGTGGGATTCATCGTCTTCTCCATCGCCCTTGGGAAACTTGCCGGGTTCATCGCCATGCTGGTGATGGCCGCCGCAGGGCTGGCCACCATCTTCGTCAAGCAGCGCGGCGGACTGCACAACAAGAAACGGGCGAAGGGCATCTACATCTATAAGAACATCCGAAAAACGAATTGAAAAACCAACAAACAGAAAGCAACCAATGGCACAGAACAGGAAACGGGCATTCGAGGGGCTTTACTCCCAGCTGGAAGAGACGGACGGCCATGCCGTCCTCTTTTCCGCCAGGGGCGAGCCTTCGGCCATATTCGAGATGGCCAATCCCGTGCAGCAGCTATGCACGGACGCGGAGCAGTACCTGCGGTTCCAAGACGTGCTTTCCAACCTCGTGCAGACGCTCGGCGAAGGCTACGCCTTACAGAAGCAGGACATCTTCTGCAAACAGGCCTACCACCACGACGTGCCGGAGGATGCAGAGTTCCTGACGCGGAGCTATTTCCGCTACTTCGAGGGAAGGGAGTTCACCGAAATACGCACGTACCTTGTCATCACGCAGGAGGCGCAAAGCGGCCAGTTCGTGCAGTACGACCCGAAGAAGTGGACGGAGTTTCTTTCCAAGGTGGCCAAGACGGAGGACATCCTGAATGAAAGGCACATCCGCCACAGGAGATTGTCCAAGGACAAGGTGGATGAGTATTGCCACCGCTTCATGGCTTTCCGCTTCCGCCACGGCCCGTTCTCCATGACCAACTTCAAGGCTTCGGACGAGCACCTGAAGGTGGGCGGCCGCGTGGTGCGCTCCTATCCGCTGGTGGACATCGACGAGATAAACCTGCCCTCACGCATCAGGCCCTACACGCAGGCCAGCGTCAACGGCTACGGCATTGCCACCGACCTGTTTTCGTTCCTGACCAATGTTCCCCATGCGGATTGCGTGGTGTACAACCAGGTGGTGCAGATACCCGGCCAGCGCAAGCTGCTCCGCAAGCTCCAGGCCAAGGCCAAGCGTCACGGCTCCATGCCCGACCCGAGCAACCGGATAGCCAAGGCCGACATCGAGGAGGCCTTGGAAAAACTTGCCGTGGATAGCTCCCTGCTGGTCTACGCCAACTTCAACATCCTGGTGAGCTGCCCGGCGGACAAGGTTACCCCTGTCACTTCCTATCTGGAGACCAAGCTGTACGGATGCGGCATCATGCCCTCGCGCACCGCCTACAACCAGCTGGAGCTGTTCACAGACAGTTTCCCCGGCAACGCCTACGCCTTCAATCCCGACTACGACCTGTTCCTCACCTTGTCGGACGCCGCCCTGTGCTTCTTCTTCAAAGAACACCTAAAGGGATCGGAGGACACGCCGCTGACCACGTACTACACCGACCGCCAGGGGCTGCCCGTCTGCATCGACATCACCGGCAAGGAGGGCAAGAAGAAGATGACCGACAACGCCAATTTCTTCTGTATCGGGCCTTCTGGAAGCGGCAAGTCGTTTCATATGAATTCGGTCGTCCGCCAGTTGTTGGAACAGCAAACGGATGTGGTCATGGTGGACACGAGCGACTCCTACGAGGGTATCTGCGGCTATTACGGCGGCACGTACATCTCCTATTCCAAGGAGAAGCCCATCTCCATGAACCCCTTCAAGGTCACGGCGGAGGAATACGGGCTGAACTTCGGCGAAAAGAAGAACTTCCTCAAATCGCTGGTGTTCCTCATTTTCAAGGGCAGCGCATTTCCGAGCAAGATAGAGGACATGATAGTCAACCAGACCCTCGTGGAGTATTACGATGCCTATTTCCATCCTTTCGAGAAATTCACGGAGAAGCAGCGTGCGGAGTTGCGGCAGAAGCTGCTTGTAGACGCCAAGATGGATGACGATTACGAGAAGTACAACCATGAGATGGAAGATATTGACCGCCTGATAAACGCCAAGGATTCGCCGGAGGTGCCGGAAAGCCGCGCCCTGCTTCTCCCCTCGGAAGTCAGGCGCATGAAGCTCGTCCGCCAGTGCCGTTCGCTTATGGCCCTCATGCGCGACAAGGCCGCCTCAGAGTCTGAAAGGGAACATGCCGCACATATCGTGGAGAAATACCGCAGGGAGCTTTACGAGAACACCATGCTTGTCAAGATTGACAGGCAGATAGACCGCATGGAGGAGCAGAAACGGCGGCTGAAGGTCAGGGAACTTTCCTTCAACTCCTACTACGAGTTCGCCGTGGAGCGCATCCCGCAAATCACTTCTCTGGAGAAAATAACATTCGACATACACAACTTCGCAGCCATCCTCAAGCAGTTCTACCGGGGCGGCGAGCTGGAGACGACGCTTAACGCCGACCTGGACGTTGACCTCTTCAATGAGCGTTTCATCGTCTTCGAGATTGACAAGATAAAAGATGACCCCGTGCTTTTCCCCATCGTGGTGCTCATCATCATGGACGTGTTCCTCCAGAAAATGCGCATCAAGAAGGGGCGCAAGGCCCTGATAATCGAAGAGGCGTGGAAGGCCATCGCCTCGCCCACGATGGCCGAGTACATCAAGTACCTGTACAAGACCGTCCGTAAGTTCCACGGCATCGCCGGGGTGGTCACGCAGGAGCTGAACGACGTGATAGACTCGCCCATCGTGAAGGAGGCCATCATTAATAATTCCGATGTGAAGATACTGCTCGACCAGTCCAAGTTCAAGGACAGGTACGAACAGATAGCCGCCATACTGGGACTGCCCCCCGTGCAGCGGCAGCAGATATTCACCATCAACGCCCTCGACAATCACGAGGGGCGCAGCTACTTCAAGGAGGTGTGGATATGCCGGGGACAGCATTCCGATGTGTACGGCGTGGAGGAAGCCCCCGAATGTTACTGGGCCTACACCACAAAGCGGACGGAAAAAGAGGCATTGAAAACATACCTGCGGCACTACGGCACGGTGCAGGAGGCCATCACGCGTATCGAGGCCGACCGTAAAAAAGCGGGCAGCCCCAAATACCTGGAGTTTGCTAGACAAGTCAACCAACACCAAAAAGTAATGTCATTATGGGAAAGCTGAAAAACATATTATTAGGAACATTCCTGTTTGCCGCCTCCGTCCCCACGTTTGCCGGATGGCGCATCGTCATAGACCGTAACTGCATCGCCACGGTGGGCGCCAACCTGGCCTCGCAGAAGCTCATCGAGGGGCAGCACAACCAGCGGCTGGACTCCATAGCCTCCAAGAAGCAGAAACTGGAACTCTACACCGTGAGCATGGCCACCATCAAGGAGTTGTACAAGCTCTCGATGGAGAACATATCCGGCTTCGGCACGGAGAGCCTTTACTACAAGGAGATAGGCAGTTGCGCCTTTGACATCCTCAAAGACGTGCCGGAACTCGTCAGCACAGTGGGCAGGGCGAAGTTTTCAAACAAGCTGCTTTGCCTCAATGAACTCGGCAACCTTGTGGCCGAGACGCAACAGCTGGTGGGCGACTTCGTGAACATCGTGAACAATGCCAAGGTGCAGAACCCGCTCAAAGGAGAAGCCACGGCGGAGAGGAAAAATGACGGCTACAACCTGGTCGACCGCTACGAGCGGATGACCCTGGCCAACCGCATCTATACCGACCTGACGAAGATACGCTACAAGGTGGAGGGGATGATGCTCATGGCACAGTATGCCACGGCGGACGACCTCTTCTTTGCCATCGCCCCGGAGGGATGGGCTAACGTGGTGACAATGAAGAACCGTGTCGGCAGCCTTGTCCAATCCTGGAACGGGCTGGTGGCTTCCAATTACTGAATTTGAAAACAAGAGCTATGGACTATAATATAAAAGGTATAGGAAATCGCAAGGCATTTTTTGCCGCCTTTATAGCAATCGCCATCCTGTCGCCTCCCGTCAGGGTATCGGCCGGAGTCATTCCCAAAGACCTCCCGACCATCGAAGCCCTGATAGCCCTGCACAAGGCGGTGAAGAAGGACGAGGACAAGGCCATGCAGCGTGTGGCCGCCAGCTTCGGCGAGCAGTCGCTCATCACCAAGGGGGCCGGCAAGTTTAACGACGTGCGTACCACCCTGAACACCAAGCTGGACAACGCCCATTCCTACCTGGTGCTGGCAGGCGCCGTTTCTTCCACCGCAAATTCCTTATACCAACTGGTGAAGGAATACAAGGACTTCACTTCAAACACGTTCGCCCATGTCAGCAAGAAGCCCTTCGTAGCATGGTACTATGCCGACGCCAACCTGGCCATATCGAGGGAGGTGAAGCACTGCTACAAGCTCTATGCGTCGGTGGCCGCCTCCGGCATCAACCTGATGAAGGCTTCCATGGACGAGAAGCTGAACCTGGTGATGACGCTGAAAAGCACCATTGGCAGGGCAAGGTACATCATCGACAATGCGAACCTTTACTGCTACCTCATTACCGACTGCGGATGGAAGCTGGACTACATCTGGGAGATACTGAACTCCGAGGTCAGGGACGGGATAGCAAAAACAATTATCAACAAATGGAACCAAGGATATGAGATATAGAGTAATAACACTTTGCCTGTTCAGCCTGTTGATAGCCTCCGGCATTCAGGCACAAGTACCCGTCCGTGATGACGAGAAGAAGAAACAATGGCAGTCAATGGAGAACGGGTCGTGGGACTTCGCACCCGACTGGTATTACTACTTCCTGCACAAAGGTTACTCCGGCGCGGAGATGTACTGGAAATGGGCGGGCTTCAAGTCCGGCTTCCGCGTCCGCTTCAAGGAATCCAAGTCGAACATCAAGCGCATCATGCCCACACGGGTCATATCCGAGGAGACCCAGCGGCAGAAGCTGGAAAAGGTGGAGGAAGAACGCAGGTATGTGGAGGAGCTGTACAAGGAGGAGCTTGTCCGGGAAGCCGATCGTGCCGTTGACCTGGCCTATCCGGCCTACAAGGACGAGTTCAACCGGATGCAGGACTGCATCACCGACGGCCTGCTCTATTGCATGACGAAAAGCGGCGGAAAATTGAAGCCGCAGGTGGACGAACTGGGCAGGCAGAATGAAATCCTTTGCGCAGGTATTGCCTATATCCACAAGACTGGCGTGGGCTACGGGCTGGAGAGCGCGAGCAAGGCGATGGCGCAGGCCAAGAACAAGGAGGTGGCCGCCTTCGAGCTGAAGGTGGCGCAAAAACAGAGCGAGTACCTTGACCGGCTGCGCACCGTGCAGGATTCCATCGCGACCGCGCAGCAGGTGGCAGCCATCGGACAGGACGCCGCATGGTGGGACAAGCTCATCTACAACGTGGAGAATCTGGGCAACACCATCAACAACTACGCCCAACGGGCGGTGGTGGCCACGGAGACCAAGGTCAGCGAATGGATAAACGATGTCATCCGCTTCGTGGGAGAGCTGATTTTCCAGATGTCCTACTACGGCATCCTCGTGGCGCAGCGCATCTTCATGGCCATCATGGTGATATTCTGCCCCATCATGTTCGCCCTGTCCCTCGCCCCGCCGTGGAACTCGGCGTGGAGCCAGTGGATGTCCAAGTTCCTTTCCCTCTCGCTGTGGGGCTTCGTGACCTACATGTGCCTGTACTACGTTGACTTCATCCTTTTATATAATTTACAACAAGACCTCGTGGCCTACGACCACCTGCTTCACGGCTCGGTCAACTCGTGGTCGCAGATCGGCGCGTTGGGGCTGCAGGGCATCGGCTCCAACTGCATGTATGCCATGGGGATGTTGGTCGGCGCGTACATCATACGTTTTGTCCCGGAAGTGGCCTCGTGGCTCATTCCCGGCGGCGTAAGTTCAGGCGCGGCAACGGCGGCAGGCTCCACAGCTACGGGCATCGCTTCCATGGCAGGAGGCGCGGCCGGTTCGGTGGCCGGGGGCGCGGTTTCAATGGTCAAACCCAAATCAGGAAGATAAAATCATAAAAATAAAGAAATATGCTCATAGAATCACTGGCACAGAAAACAAGGCTCGCCATGGTGACGGTGCTGGCCACCATAGGCGGATGCGCCGTCATCTGCGGCTTCACCGTATGGTGCTGCATCTCCCTCGTAAACAAGGAAAGGGAGCAGATATACATATTGGACGGCGACATCCCGTTCCTCGCCGAGCGCGCGCAGCTGGAGGCCAACTTCACGATGGAGGCCCAGGCGCACATCCAGCTCTTTCATCAGTACTTCTTCAACCTGCCGCCCGACAACGACTACATCAAGTGGACGCTCGGCAAGGCCATGTACATGGCGGACGGCACGGCGTTGAAACAGAAGCAGGCGATGGACGAGAACGGATTTTACTCCGACATCATCTCCTCGTCGGCGGTCTGCACCGTCATGTGCGACTCCATCGACTTCGACGAGCAGGAACGGAAATTCACCTACTACGGTACGCAGCTCATCAAGCGGCGCACCCGTGACCTAAAACGCTCATTGGTGACGACCGGCTATGTCGAGTCCGTGCCGAGGACGCGGAACAATCCACACGGGCTGCTGATTACCAACTGGAGGACGCTTGAAAACAAGGATTTGGACTATTAAAAAAATACCAGTATGAAAATCAGAAAGAAACTTCGGGAAAGCAGGCTAAGGACGCACCTGCAAATCCGCGCATGGCTGCAACCTAAACTGGGAAAGGCCGGGGAAAGGCTCCGCTTGGTCGGTCGCATCCGTCTGGCGAACATTTGGGCACGGAAGCATCCGAAAAGGACTTTTGCCTGTGTTACGGGGGTATTGTCCCTTCTGCTGGTATGTTCCCTTGTCACGGGCAATGATAGGCCGGACAACGTGGATGAACAGGACATCAGCGCCATTGCCAGCATGGAACCCTTGTTCCAAGGCTTCCGCACCATACAGTCGAACAAGGGGCTGCACCGCGCCACGATACAGGAGCTGGCGGACAGCGGACGGGCCATCCGGCAGGAACTTGACTCCCTGATAGCCATGCCGAAGAAGTCACACGGTGATTCCCTGCAGATTGTCAGGCAATACAGGCGGCTGGAGAACATTGTAAAATTCATCAAAAACGGAGAACATGATTAAAGTCAATTTCAAACAACCCAAGTACATCTTCCCGGCGGTCATCTTCATACCGCTGTGCGCCCTGGTGTATTTCGTGATGCAGACCTTCGGGGGCGGCGAAGAGCCGGAACAGGCCGTGGCCACCGACCGCATCAACACGGAACTGCCCGAAGCACACGCCGAGGAAGCCGGGGACAAGATGTACGAGATGTCGCGCCGCTTTGGCGACGAGGACGCCTTTACCGCCGTGGGAGGCATCGGCGAGGAAAAGGAGGAGAAAGAGGAGCCGGGACACGGCTACAGCGAGGAGGAACTGGACGGACTGGACGCAGCGGAAGCAGAGCGCATCCGTAGGCAGCAAGAAATGGAAGAACTGTAACGCTCGTTGGCGGAGTCCAAGCGGCACATCAATTCATACGCCTACGGCAACAATGCACCTTCAGACCGTCCGTCTGATGGAAGTAGTGGCATGGGCTACACTTCGCAAGACGACTTCGCCCGTGACCTTGAGGAAATCCAGCGCCGCAGCTACAAGAGGCAGAAGGCTATCGAGCGCGGCCTTGGGTTCAGCAACCCGGAAGCTGAAGAGGCGGCCAAAAGGCAGCGTGCCGACTCGTTGGCGAGAATCCGCAAGGAAGAGGCGGAACGAAACCGTCCGAACCTTGTCATCAAGTCTGCCGACACCAATGCGGACAAGTTCCATACGGTAGCCGCTCCCGACGGTACGGCAGAAGCCAGACTGATACGCGCCATGATTGACCAGACAACCAAGGCCAAGGAAGGCACGCGCCTGCGCTTCAAGCTGCTTGATGACGTGACGGTAAGCGGCACCAAGTTAAGAAAAGGCACTTACTTCTACGGCACGGTGACGGGATTCTCCAGCCAGCGCGTGAAGGCTACCATCACCAGCATCCTCGCCGGGGACAAGTTCATCAAGGTCAAGCTGTCCGTATTCGACAACGACGGCATGGAGGGCTTCTACGTGCCCGAATCCTCGTTCCGCGATTTCGTGAAGAACGCGGGTTCCAACGTGGTGCAGAAGGACATCAACATAGAGTCCGACGGCGGCTACGGCTCAGGAATATCCGGCGAGGCCGTTGCATTGCAGGCCCTGCAGAACATGTACAACTCCGCCACTTCCGCCCTGTCCTCCAACATCCGGAAGAACAAGGCGAAAATCAAGTACAACACCATCGTCTACCTCATCAACTCGGACGATGCAAGATAAACATGATTTGAAAACAAATACATACTTATATATGAAAGCAAGAACCATCTTACTGACTTTGCTCTGCGCCATGGGCATGACCGCCTACGCCAACGAGAAAATCTATGTCAACCGGGACGTGACCACGCACATCGTCATGCCCGAACCCATCAAGCTGGTGGACATCTCCACCCCGAAGATTGCCGGGAATCAGTGTACGGACAACATCGTCCGCATCAAGCCGTACCATGATGAGGGTGATTCCATACAGTCCGGCGGCTACACGGAGAACGAGCTGCTGGGCACCATCACGCTCATCGGGGAAAGGCACATCGCACAATATGACGTCCTTTATACCGAAGAGCCGGGAAAGGCGGCCGCCATCTTCGAGGTGCCGTACACCCACACGCAGTCCTACATCAACCCCGAAGTCACCATGCCCATGTCCGAAATGGCACGCTATGCGTGGGCGGTGTACGGCAGCAGGCGCAAGTACAACCAGATCGTGACGAGGGCGCACGGGATGAAGGCCACGGTCAACAACATCTACGCCGTCGGGGATTACTTCTTCATCGACTTTTCGCTGCGCAACAAAACGAAGATTCCCTACGACATCGAGGAAATCCGCGTGAAGCTCACAGACAAGAAGGAGACCAAGGCGACCAACTCGCAGACTATCGAGCTGTCGCCCGTATTCACGCTCAACTCCACGAGGATGTTCAGGAAAGACTACCGCAACGTGATGGTGCTGCCTAAGCTGACCTTTCCCGACGAGAAGGTGCTGCGCATTGAAATATCCGAGAACCAGATCAGCGGACGGGTCATCGTGCTGACCGTCGAATACGAGGACATCCTCCATGCGGACGGCTTTGATGCCGACATCCTGAAGGATGCAGCCTACTATCCTTATTACTACATCTCTTATTCCGACAAGCAATGAAGAAGTTTTTAATCACCTTATTCTGTGCGGTCGTTGCCATTTGCGCATCCGCACAGGACGGCAAGCTGGCGGTAAACTCCGGTTTCCTGTTCCCGTCCACCCTGAACGCAACAATCGGCTACGAGCGTCCGTTGTCATACGGGAATGCCGTGGAGCTGTACGGCGAGGCCGGCACCCATTGGCAGGAAAAGGATTTCTGGAAAGGTTATTATTGGGACAGGGGCGTTGTTTACAAGCACCGGCTGGGGCGCTATAAGAACGGCATGCTGCGTTTCCGCTTCGGACCGCAGTTCGGCGCAGTGCAGAAACGGTTCTTCATCGGATTGGAGGGAGGGTTTGAATACAGCTATGTGTTCCGTAACGGCTGGGAGTTCACCCTGATACAGAAGAACAACGTGAACTTCCTGCACGGAGACACATTCCGTAACGGATTGCTTTTGGGAATTAAAGTGCCGTTCTAATCCCTATATGAGGCCAATTCTTCATTCTTAGTTTTTCATTCTTCATTTTAGGTATATGGCTTTTGAAGAGACAAGGGAACAGCAGCAGATGTACAACTACTTCCGCAGCTGCATCTACATCTTCCTGATTATAGAGATTGTGATGAACCTGCCCGTCACGGCGGACAACCGAATCACGCAGTTCATTCTCGACCTGTTGGGGCGTTTCAAGGTGTTCAACACCGTGTCGGGCTGCAAGCTGGCGGAGCTGGTGTGCATCTGCATCGTCTGCATCGGCACCAAGGCGAAGAAGGCGTTGAAGTTCAACGTGCGCACGATGGTGGTCTATCCCGTGCTGGCCGGGTTGACCCTTGTCGGGCTATGCTTCGTGTTCCACGGGCTGTATTTCGGTGTCAGCTGGTTCGGCTTCCCTGCCAACCGCATCCTCTACGCCGTCTGTTCCGTAGTGGGCACCATGCTGGTGCATCAGGGGCTGGACGGCATCGCCAAGTATTACAACAACAAGGTCGGCGAAGACCGCTTCAACTTCGAGAACGAGTCGTTCCAACAGTCAGAGAATCTTGTCGCCAACGACTATTCGGTGAACATCCCCATGATATACTATTGGAAACGGAAAATGCACAGGGGGTGGATAAACATCATCAACCCGTTCCGTGGGACGATCGTGTTGGGAACGCCCGGTTCTGGAAAGTCCTTCGGTGTCATTGACCCGTTCATCCGGCAGCACGCCGCCAAGGGGTTCGCCATGATGGTCTATGAATTCAAGTACCCCACGCTTGCAAAGACGCTCTTCTACCAGTTCTGTAAGAACCGGAAGGCCGGGAGGCTGCCTGCGAACTGCGGCTTCCGCACCATCAACTTTACCGATGTGGAGTATTCCGACCGCATCAACCCCATCCAGCGGAAATACATCCCCGACCTTGCGGCGGCCTCGGAGACGGCTGCCACCCTGCTGGCATCGCTCAACAAGGGCGGCGGCGAGAAGAAAGGCGGTTCGGAGGCGTTCTTCACCAACTCGGCGGAGAACTTCCTCGCGGCCATCATCTACTTCTTCGTGAACTTCCACCCCGTGGGCTTCAAGGACGGCAGGAAGCTCAGGCGCTTCATCCTACACGAGGGGAAGAAACTGGAAATCGTGATACGGAACTGGGACGACTTCAACGCCATAGACAAGGACGGGAACGTGGTGCTGGATTTCGTGGACTTGAACGGTTACAGCTATAAAGACCACACAGGGAAACTGATACGTATCGACCGTTGCTGGTATGAGGACAAGGACGGCAACGAGGTGGAGCCGGACACTATCACGGGGGAATATTCGGACATGCCGCATGTGCATTCTTTTCTCGGCAGGCCATACGACCAGGTGTTCAACATCCTGATGCAGGACGACAAGATTGCTTCTCTCATGGCGCCGTTCAAGAGTGCTTACGAGAACAAGGCCAACGACCAGCTGGAAGGAATGGTGGGCACGCTCCGCGTCAATGCCGCAAGGCTCGTGTCGCCCGAAGCCTATTGGGTGTTCACCGGGGACGACTTCGACCTGAAGATTTCCGACAGGGAGCATCCGAACTACCTTGTCATTGCCAACGACCCGGAGAAGGAGCAGGTCATCGGCTCGCTCAACGCCCTTGTGCTGAACCGCCTGATAACCCGTGTGAACTCCAAGGGGAACATCCCGGTGAGCATCATCGTGGACGAGTTGCCCACGCTGTACTTCCACAAGATAGACCGCCTTATCGGTACGGCACGCTCCAATAAGGTGGCCGTGACGCTGGGCTTCCAGGAGCTTCCGCAGTTGGAGGCCGACTACGGAAAGGTGGGGATGCAGAAAATCATCACCACCTGCGGCAACATCTTCATGGGGGCTGCCCGTAACAAGGAAACGCTGGAATGGGCGCAGAACGACGTGTTCGGCAAGGCCAAGCAGACCTCGCGCTCCATCTCCATCAACGACCAGAAGGTGTCCACCACCATATCGGAGAAGATGGACTACCTCGTGCCTGCGGCCAAGATAGCGGATATGGCCACAGGATGGCTGGCCGGACAGGCGGCGCGCGACTTCACCGCCACGAACGAGAAAATGTTGGACAGGTTCGACATCGAACAGTCGGAGGAGTTCAAGACCACCAAGTATTTCTGCAAGACGCACTTCGACATGAAGAAGATTAAGGATGAGGAGGAACACTACGTGCCGCTTCCCAAAATCTACGAGTTCAAGAATGACCGGGAGAAGGAAATCCTGCTCAACCGCAACTTCAAACGGGTCAATCAGGAGGTGGAGAATATGGTCAAGGAACTGCTTGGAATGAGCTAAGGGATTGTCTAACTTTCCCTGATAATATATTGATGGATAATGATATATGAATAGTGGTTCGACCTCATATCTACCTAAACCGTTTTCTTTGTTGAGCGGAAGCGCATTGAAAATCATCGCCGTGGTTTCCATGGTTATTGACCATTGTGCATATTATCTTATGGATGGCAATACAATGGCTTATGAAGTGATGCGGTGCTTTGGGCGTATTGCATTCCCAGTGTTTGCTTTCCTCATAGCAGAGGGCTTCCGGCATACCCGAAACCGGATGAAATACTTCCTGCAGCTGTTAGGGTTTGCCATAGTCAGTGAAGTTCCCTGGTACCTACTGAATGGAGCGGACGGTACTCACAACGTACTCTTCACCCTGGCATTGGGCGTGTTGGCATTAGCAGCTTTTGAGACATTGAAAAAGGATGGCAACCTCTGTGAGGTTGTCATCCTTTCTATAGCTTGCTTCGCCTTTTGGTTCGATGTAGACTATGAGTGGCGAGGAATATTAATGATGGTGCTGTTCTACCTCTGCGGAAGTGGCTTCAGAACTTCTTTTCCCTCTAGTAGAATGGCCCAACTATTCTGTGCGTTTCCACTGATGATACACTATGGGATAGTCGGCGCTTTGCTGGCTTGCCTTGTCATTGCTTGTTATGATGGAACAAGAGGGTTTATTCATGGCAAGGTAATGAAGTATGGATTCTATGCTTTCTATCCGGTACATCTCATCATAGTTTTTCTATTAAATCTTCCTTAATAGAAGTGCATAGTGTTTTATACAATATGCGCTTGTCTTCAGGAATATCCTCTTCTGAAATGCTGAATAGTAATAGATAAGATTCAGGTATATCCAAAGCTTTGCAAATCTTTGTAATACTATTTTTTGATGGGAATGTAACCCCATTTTCGATGCTACAAATAGCATTCGTAGATATTTCACAGAGGTTGGCTAACTCCTTCTGCGTAATATTCTTCTTCTTTCTAATTACTTTTACAGCATTTCCTATATCCATAATGACTGGGCTTATTTTTTAAAAACAACCAAAAATGTCTTTCCATATATCCGCAAGTCTTAAAATGACAAATAGACGGCTCAAGACATCTTGGGCATTGTTCTTGTTGTATTGTTCAATGATATAAATAGCTTCCCTTTTATCTTCATTTGTAAGGTTGCTATTAAGTATGTTATTAATAAGTTCTTTTCTTTTTATCATATTGGATGTCTGATGAAAAATTAACAAAATGAATAATTATAATATAATTAAGCGACTTTATTAATGTTATCATCATCATCTGAACCTGACGAGAATATATGATACCTAGCTGCTTTATAGATATTCTTTATCTCAGAACATATATGCCATTCCTGCTTTACATATGTTTGCTTAGCGACATAGTAATAACTATGAGCAACATCGTCTAAAACTGTATCTTCCCGAATAAAATCGTTGTCGTAATATCCTTCGTTTATTGTTTTGGAAGAAGCAACTTGTAACAGTAGCCTCTCCAAAGTGATATACGATTTACGTATTGGCTCTAGCTTATCTAAAATGATTGAATAGAGATTGGTCACATCATAACCTAATCTCAATGGAGTTTTATTTCTTACTTTTTTAATAAAAGCCTTTCGTAGATGCCCTGTATCTATGTCAGACCATTTTGATGGCTTTTCTTTTAAATCTTTGTTTTTAAATAGTTCTATAAACTTTTCAAAACTGCTAAGTTCTTTTTGATTGAGCTCACTTATATTACGAAGAGAACTTAAAAAATAACTTCGGATTTTTCGCTCATAGGCAAGCGCAAAAATCTCAAGCTTCTTTTCATCTATACAGAAGCTTGAAGTATCGTCAATGCTATCATACCCATTACTTCTGAGCAAAGAAGTCAATGCGCACATCGGTACATTCATGACCTTTTGTATGATATCCAAAGAAGTCATGAATGTAGAGTTTTCAGTCCTATCTTCGGATAGCACTGACCTTGTTACTTCTATATTTAATATTAAGTCTTTCATTTTGCACAAAGGTAATGCTTTAATTTGATAAACCAAAAGGAATTCTCAAAAAATACAATTTTTGCTTGTATTTTATCAACTATTATAGTGGTGTTTCAAGTATATGAATAATTTTACGGACATACCTTGGGTCTTCCGCATAGCCGATTTTCTTCAGCCAAAGGAGATAGTCACCGCCCTTGAACTTGTACTGTACCTTGGTATAATAGGCCCGGACACTTTCCGTCCAATGGCCGAACTCAAAGTATTTCCCTGTCCGTGGGTTGGTCAGGCCGAACAGATTGTGCTTGTTCCTGCATACCGGGGAGGTGAACCATCCGGTTTCAAGGATGGCCTGCGCCAATACGATTTTAGGATGCCGTATGCCGTTTCGTATGATTTCCGCATAGAGGTTGGGAATGGTCAGTTCGGGAAGCTCTGATTTCGGGGATGTCCTTTTGTTACCTTTTTGGCCTTTTCCCTTATTCTTTTCCTTTATCTGGATATTTATGTGCAAGGTGTCGTTTCTGACACTTTGCACATCGTTTCTGATTGTATTATTCTCTTTTGCAGCCATTTGCATTGTTTCCTTTCCGGAATCGGGCATTAAGTCCGAGTCCTTGGTAATGGTGTAGAACTGTGAGGAAGCCGTGACGGGCAGAAGCAACAACGTCAGTGACAGCAGAATAGTGTTGTGCATTTCTTTTTCTCGTTTGGGTGAAAATACTTTTGCAGGGTGTTCAAGCGGTTCCGGCCGCAAAATTAACCCGTAAAAACAAGTTTGAAGAAATGGACAACAGAAATCTATCCGAAACGCTGCCCTACGGAAAGTTGGCGATGCTGGGCATTGACAGGGAAAAGGCAGACCTCCTGCCGCAGGAGGTGAAGGGAAAGCTGCTCTCCGGCGAAGTCACGCCCCTTGTGCAGGTATCCATCCGTGCGCAGAGCGGCAATGCTGTCACGCTGCCGCTCAAACTCCAGATGGTGGCCGACAGGCAAGGCAACCCGGCTTTGATGGCCTATCCCGTCAGGGCGGCCCTCGAAACGGAACGCAACAAGGCTATCGCCCTGACGGAACAGGAAGCGGAACGCCTCAGAAAGGGGGAGGTCATCCAAAAGGCCGTGGACGTGAACGGCGAAAAGACCCGGCAGTACCTCCAGCTTGACCCGGAAACGAAGTCCGTCATTCACCGCCGTGTAACTGAAATACGGCTGGAACAAAAGCTGAAGGACATGGAGAAGGTGAACGACATCGAGCTGGGCACGCAGCAGAAGCAACAGGTACGTGACGGCAAGCCCGTGGAACTCAATGTAGGCGGCGAAAAGGTGTCGGTCGGCGTTGACCTGAGGGAGCCGCAGGGTTTCAAGGTCATCAAGGGCGACCTGAAGGAATGGGAACGGCAGCAGAAGATTCGTTACGACGGGCTGCATCCCGAATACCTCGGACTGGTGCAGACCGACAACAACCGCTGGGAATACCGGAAGGTCGTGGACAGGCAGTCGCAGGAACGCGCCATGAAGCTGCATTCCCCAAAAGAAAATATCACTCAAAGTCTTAAACGCTAAATCCATCCGCTTATGGCGAAAAAAGCAGAACTGGAAAATGTCCCAGACGTATTGGGACAGTTTAACGCGCTGAAACAGAAGCATCCCGACGCCATGCTTCTCTTCCGCAAGGGGGATTTCTACGAGATGTACAGGGAGGATGCGGTCAAAGCTGCCGCTGTCCTGGCCATTACGCTGACCAGCAGAACGTTTCCCGGAGAGAAAGAGCCGGTCAAGTTCGCTTCGTTTCCCTATCATGCCCTGGACGTGTATCTGCCCAAACTGATACGCTCCGGGCAGAGGGTGGCCATCTGTGACCAGCTCGAAACGCCCAAACTGAAAAAGGAAGAGCAAACCAAGCAAAAGACCGGGGAGAAAACCAAGGTAAAAGAAGAAATCATACCCAACAATACCGATATGGCAAAGAAGAAGAAAGAACAGGCCGTGCAGGACAAGCCTGTCCAAGCTGACCCCAATGAGGTGAAGGAGAAACCTGCCCGTCGGAAAAATACGGAACAGAAGACCGGCACGGAACGGAAACCCGAAGCAAAGGCGGATGCCAATGTGGAACAGCAGGCCGAAGCGAAAAAGGAACGCAAGCCGCGCGAGCCGCAGATGGTGACGGCCGACGGCGGCAAAGTGACCCACGGCCATGCCTACCAGGGCAAGGACAACCAGGAGTACTGGTATTTCACCGCAAAGATTGACGGCCAACAACTCAAGCCGCAAAAGATGGATGCCGCCGACCTTGCCGCCTACCAGAAGAAGGAGTTGACCGTGCCGCAGCTGATGGAACGATACTATCCGACAAAGCTGATGCCGAAAGTGCCGGAGGACACCTACAGATTCCCCCGGCAGATGGAGGGCGCGGAAGGCACCGTCGCTATCGAGAAGTTCAATGTCTACAAGGAGAAGGACGAGCAGCGTCCCGACTTCGGCAGGTACAAGTTCTATGCCCAGGTGGGTGACGCAAGGATGTCCGCCGTGGCCTCGCGCCAGGACCTGAACGCTTACTTCGACCGGGTGATGACACCCAACCAGCTTATCGAGAAAAACTTCGGCGAACGGCTGCACCTGAAATCCGCCTACGAGAAGTACCGGCTTCCCGAAGGCGTTGACCCCAAGGGTGTCCGTGTGGCGAAAGACCATGCCGACAACAAGTGGAAGGTTTACGTGGACATGGGCGACAAGGGCAAGACCGCCAGGCATGAAATCTCCTTTGACGACGGCTATTCGCTTTTCAAGACCCATACCGCCACGCGCGAGCAGATTGCCGCCAAGTACCTCACCCCTGAAATCAACGGGCTATTGTCGGCGCAGACCGCCAAACTGGAGAAATCAAACTCCATGAAAATGTAAAACAGGCTATTTAGAATCAGATCCAAACAGTATAAACATCAAAAGAACAGGAATATGTCAACACCAATGAATCACGAGGAGCTGGTAGAACTCCTTCAGGAAGGTAAAATAGGCTATCTCCGCTTCGTGCTGGAGGGCGAGAACGGACAGGACTATCTGGAGTGGTGCCGTGCGCACGGCACGGACCCTTCGGACGAGTCCGCCGAGTTTTATGTGGAACAGACGGACATCATGCAGATGGAACGCCAGCTAATCGACGACGATGACTATGGCATCTGGAACTAACCTTTCATCCGCCAGTTCCGGACAGGTGGCCATAGACCGCTTCGCCGAGATGATGATCGGACGCATGGAGCAGATGAAGGCGTCCGACTGGAAGAAAGGCTGGATTGGCGGTGCGTCGGGGTACGCCGGACTGCCACAGAACGTAGGAGGACGCAACTATTCCGGTTCCAATTCCTTCTTCCTGCAACTCCACACGGCGGCCAATGGCTACGACCTGCCCGTTTACCTGACCTTCAAGCAGGCGCACAACCTGAAAGCGCACGTCCTGAAAGGTGAAAAGGCGTTTCCCGTGGTGTATTGGGACATGATGGTCAAGGACAAGGACGGGAAAAGGATAAGCAGTGACGAGTACCGCGCCATGACGAAGGAGGAGAGAAAGGATATGGAGGTCATCCCGTTCGTCAAGGCGTTCCCCGTGTATAACGTGGCGCAGACCAACCTGGCCGAAGTGCAGCCCGAACGGATGCAGAAGCTCATGGACAGGTTCAGACTACCCGAACTTCGCGACACGGAAGGCATGTACGCCCACACCGCGCTTGACAGGATGTTCGAAACGCAGGGCTGGGTCTGCCCGATACAGGCGGACAAGCGTGTGGACGGGGCTTATTACTCCCCCTCGCACGACATCGTGGTGGTTCCCATGAAGGCGCAGTTCAACACGGGTAGCACGCCGGAGGAAACATATCGTGGCGGTATGGAATACTATTCCACCATGCTGCACGAGATGGCGCACTCGACTATGACGCCGGAAAGGCTCAATCGCGACGGAGTGGGCCGATTCGGCGATCCGAAGTACGCCAAGGAGGAGCTTGTCGCCGAACTGACGGCGGCGATGATAAGCCATTCGATGGGCTTTGATTCAAAAGTTACGGACAACTCGGCCGCCTATCTGGACTCGTGGATCGGCGTATTGAAGCAAGAACCCAAATTCATCGTCTCGGTCATGGCGGACGTGAACAAGGCTTCAGACATGATACTCGACCATGTGGACAGGCAGCGGCTGGCTCTGAACGAGCAGCCCTACCTGGCCAAGAACGACCCGTTCGCTCCGCTTGCCCCAAGCGAGGAAGTGCCGTTTCGGAACGCTGCCATCGTCAAGACACGCGGCGGCGACTACGCTATCCGTGCCTCGTATGACGGTGTGGAGCTGGGCCTGAAGAAGGTGTCGAAAGGCACGGCAAAGACTTACTTCCAGTTGACGGACTACAAGGACAAGGCGGCCTTCCTGAACATGACGGCACGCAAGACATTCGGGCCGGAGATTGCCATGATGGGCAGGACGCAGGCCGTAAGTGCCAAGATGGGTATTTAATCCTGAAAATAATACGGTATGCCGGACTACAAGGTAAACTTCAAGGAACTCAAGGCGCGTGTCGGTGTGACCGATGTGGCTTACGCCCTCGGCTACCGCCTTGACCGCAAGGCTGGCGTGGGGCGTTACATCGAGCTGGTATTGGGTGACGGACGGGAGAAACGTGACACCATCATCGTCAGCCATCCCAACGACAGGGGTGCCCAGACGTTCTTCCTCCGGGACGGCTCCAAAGGGGATGTACTGACACTTATCCGTGAGAATCTGGGTGCCTTTTTCGTCACCGGTAAGGACGATTGGCAGAAGACTGCCAAGGTCATGGCACGCTTCGCCAATATGCCCGAACCGGAATACCATGAAGATTGGGAATACCTGAAATCAGCCAAGGCTGCATCAGTTTTTGATGCTTCACGCTATGAAGTGAGGCAAATAGATGTGGAGCGCATTCCTCAGATCTTCCACCAACGCGGACTATCCGATGAAACGGTCAGACAATTTGCCCCATTCGTTTTTCTCATACGGGACAGACGGAACGGGAATTTTGACGGCTACAACATCGGCTTTCCTTACACCGGTGCGGACGGACGGGTGAAAGGCTATGAGATACGCGGTTACGGAGGCTACAAGTCGAAGGCCGCAGGCACGGACTCTTCTTCGTCGGCATGGGTGGCCGACCTTTCCGGCAACAACCCGGAAGCCGTCAAAAGTGTGTTCTTCTGTGAGTCCGCTTTCGACGCGATGGCTTTCCACCAGATGAACAAGGGACAGCTGCACCCGGATGTGGCGTTGGTTTCCCTCGGAGGGACATTCTCCGACAACCAGATTGTCGGCGTGATGGACCGTTTTCCGAACGCCAAGGCTTTCGACTGTTTTGACAACGACATTGCCGGGCGCATCTACGGGCTTCGTATGATTGGCCTGCTGGAGGGCATCCCGATGAAAATCAGCAAGGCGGAGGGCGGCCTGCAAGTGGAAGCCGGGGGCAAAAGCCTTACCGTCAATCCGGGAAAGGCGTTGTCCTCACAGCTTGCCGCACACTTACCCATCCGTTATTGTACCGGGCAATGGCTGCCGTCCAAGGCGTTCAAAGACTGGAACGACTGCCTCTTGAACAAGCCGGTGGCTACGGTTCTCGTCCCACGCAAGGAGGAACGCGACCGGAATCTGGCGGAGCGGAGAAAAAGTAGTCTCAAAATGTAACGTAACATGGAACATATATGAAAGAAATCAGACTGAAAATGGCCGCCGGGGCGTTGGCCTTGTGTCTGGCCGGAGGCCATACCGTTCCGGCGTTTGCCCAACAGATAGATCCGGCACTGACCGGCGCGGTGACGGCACAGACGCTGGAACTGAAAAGCCTGCACGACAAGCGTAGGAAGACACAGGAGAAGATAATCGCCGCCGAAGCCGCCGTGACGGTCGCCCTCGACCGGGTACACAGCGTGGAGGACAAGATGCTGGAATACCTCTCCAACGCGCAGGGTGCGGTGCAGAATCTCTACCAAATCAAACGAGCAGGGGAACTGGTGACGACCGAGATACCGCAGAACTGCAACCTGCTGCTCAAATCGGTGGGAAGTAACCTCAAGGGCACGGCGATAGCAGCCATCGTGTCGGACGAGCTGACGGACGCGGCCACGCAGATGGCGGCACTCTATCCGTTCATGAAACAGCTCGTGACTTCGGGCAGCTACGATGTGACTGGGGCTGACGGGAAGAACGAGAAGCACAAGGTCAACCTGCTGGACTCTTCGGAACGCTACTACATCGCCAACGAGGTGCTGACAAGGCTCGAAGCCATCAACACCGACCTGTTCATCCTGGCCTGGCAGGTGCGCACGCTCTCGTGGAACGATCTATGGTTCTCGCTCGACCCGGAAGGATGGGCAAACGTAATGTCCGGAAAGAACATCATCGGCGGCATCGTGGCAGACTGGAAGCGTGGATTCAATTAGAAAAACATAAATGATTCAATCGGTAATACAATCAATTCATACAACAATGGAAACAGAAAAGAAAATCATCGGCCGCTGCCCCTTGTGCGGCGGCAACGTGGTCAAGACCTGCAAGGGGTACCGCTGTGAGCACAACATTGGTAACAACCCTTCTTGCGTACTGAACATCAACGCCATCATCGGCAACCGCAAGATGGCGGATGCGGAGGTGGCGGAACTTTTAGAGAAACGCCGCATCCTGCTGGACGGTTTCGCCTCCAAGGAGGGCAAGGCATTCCCGACCGTGCTGGAGCTGGCCGACGACGGCAACATCCTGATGCAGCCGGTCATCGGCAGGTGTCCGCATTGCGGAGGGGAAATACGTGTGGAAAGTCGGGCGTTCAACTGCTCCAACTATGCCAACCAAGACGCGCCCTGTGCCTTCGCCATCTGGCGCAACATCGGCGGACACCAGCTCACCCTGGAGGAAGCCGGGGAAATATGCGAGAAGGGCATCACCTCATCTGAATTGGAGATGTACCGCGAGGATGGAACCATATACCGCAAGCGGCTCGGCGTATCGCCGGACAAACTTCAAATCGTGAAGATATGAGACCGGGAATGAAGATTTGGATAATACTCGCCTCCATCATGTTGTTCTGGGGTGGGGTGTTCTGCTTTGTCTGTTGTTCGGACAACCTGGAGAATCGTGCGACGGACATGGCGGAAAAGGCGTTGAGGGCATCGGTGCACAATCCCGAATCCATACGGATAATGGGCATCAGCAAACCGGATTCCGTGTTCGGGCATACCTACATCACGCAGGAGGAGAAGATGGCCCTCTCCATGGCTATGGTTAAAATCAACAGGAAGGTGATGGAGGCTACGGACGGGCTGGAGGACTTCGACCCGGACGACAAGGATACAGCGGCTCTGATGGAGCGGCAGATGTCGGCCATGTCGAGCCTGAGGCGGCTGATGGATTTCAGCGGCCCGCTTGACGGGAGTCCGCAACCGTTCTCCGGCTGGAAGGTCAAGGTTGACTTCGAGGGTGTGGATGCGGACGGCCAAGGCTATCATTCCGAATACTGGTTCATCCTGGACAAGGAGGCGCAGTGCGTGGTGAAGTCGTTTGAGATACCCTTGCCGTAGGGTTCATAAGGAATTTGTTTCAAAATATATGGGGAATCCCGGTGTCATTTCAATGTGGCATCGGGATTTTCCGTTTCCTGCCCTCATGGCATCCAGCTCCGTGGGTTTTCCGATACGAATTTACGGAGGGCGTGCCGTCTGCAAACGGCGCGGGCTTGGCTGTAGCGGAAAACGCACGGCAGCCTTCCGCGATTTGTGCCAAATCGGGTATTCCGTGTGTTTTCCGCCTGCCACGTTTGCATTGTGGCACTTCCGCCCTCCGTTCCCCTGTATCGTAAAAACATCCCGGAGCTGGAAGCCGCAAGGCTTCAAACAAAAGGGAAAAGATTAGAACTTCAAAAATTCAGGCATTATGGCAATAGAACTCATTGACAGAAAGGAGAGTGCAAGCTACAAGGGCAGTATTTATGAACTTACCTTGTTGTGGGACAGGGAAAGCATCCGCAAGTGCTTCTGCGGTATGCCACCGTTTTTTGCCCACATCTGCAAAGACGTGGCGAACTTCGCCACTATCGACTGCTATTCAAACGACAACGGACGGTTTGCGGTAAAGAAGTTCATGCCGTCTTTACTCGCAAAGCCGGACTGGCAGGTGCGTTTCGACAAGGACATCAACACCATACCGCTTTTGGAACTGCTGGCAGGTCTGCCGATTTAATCTGTATGGATTTATCAACAAAAAAGCAAGGAAATATGAAAGGAACAGAACATTTCAAGGAGATTATCAAGGGTTATCTTGACCAGAGGGCAAAGGAAGATGAACTTTTCCGTGCCAAGTATGAAACCACGACACGCACCATGGACGATGTGGTGACGTTCATACTCAACGAAGTACAGAAGTCGGGCTGCTGCGGATTTGCCGACGATGAAATCTATTCAATGGCCGTCCATTGCATAGACGAGCCGGAGCTTGAAATAGGTAAGCCCAGTCCTGCAACGTAGTGGTCAACCATCATGTGGAACTGACGGAAAAGGAAAAGGCGGAACAGAGGGCACTCGCACTCAAACGTTACCAAGACGGGGAATTGCGCAAGTTGCAGGCACGCAACCATAAGCCGAAACCAGCAAAGGCACAAGAGGACAAACAACATCAACCGTCACTTTTTGACAATTTTTGAGCCATGAAACCAAGGAACAGATTTGAAAAGGCGGTGGAGGCTTCCAACATGAAGCTGTCAACCGTCAACCCCAAGGCTATTGAATGGGCATTAGGAAATATCATTGCCCATATCGCATTCCGCACGTCCGACCATAACTGCACTTGCGGTGACTGCGGAGCAAAGTTCGACCATAGGGGAAAAGGCAAGTCGGTATGCTGTCCCCATTGCGGACACCGCTTGCAGGTAAATGACACGTTGAAGCGCAAGAAAGTGCAGTCCGCCTACTTTTCTTCCCTTGAAGTGGTGGACGGCCTGCAGGTGCAGCGTGTGTTCCTGCTAAGAGCCGTATGCAGGAAAGGGATGAAGTTGGAAACGTCCTGCATGGAGGTGTGCCGCCTATGGCTCAATGCAGGGGGCAGGATGGCGGTAACATCAAGGGCGAGGACATTGGGCTGGTATGTGGACAGTTTCAATTGGTGTACAGGAATTGACTTGAAGCTTTTGTCTGAGGTGCATTGGGTGATTTCCGACACATACGTTTACCCACGTTACAAGGTACTTCCCGAACTGAGGTGCAACGGCATGAAAGGCAGGCTTCCCGATGACTGCCATCCGGCAAGGTTGATGAAAGCGTTGTTGACGGACAGCCGGATAGAAACGATGATGAAGTCCAAGGACTTGCAGGCCGTGGCTTACTTTGTGAGCCGTCCGCTGGATTCGGACACGTGCTGGCAGTCGTACAAGGTGGCCGCACGGCATCATTACTGCCCGTCCGACTACGGCCTGTGGTGCGATACAGTCCGTTTGTTGGAGCAATGCGGAAAGGACATCCACAACGTCAAGTATATCTGCCCTCAAGACCTTAAAGCTGCCCATGACCGTTGGCTGGACAAAAGGAACAAGGCGGAGGAGAAACGCAGAAGTCTGGAACAGATGGCAAAAGCCAAGGCGAAGGAGGCGGACTTCTACAGGGAAAAGTCACGTTATTTCGAGATTGTCATCAGCGACAACGACATTGAAATATCCGTGCTTGACTCTATCGAGGCTTTCCAAGCCGAGGGAAGCAGCCTTCACCATTGCGTGTTCCAATGCGAGTATTACGCCAAGACGGACAGCGTTATCCTGTCGGCACACGACCGCCAAGGCAACCGCATCGAGACCGTGGAGTTCTCGTTGAGCCAGGGCAAAGTGGTGCAGAGCCGTGGGCTGTGCAATTCCAGCACGGAATACCACGACCGGATTGTAGGACTTGTAAACGCCAATGCCTATCGCTTCTTGGAGGCGAGGAAGCTGACATAATTCTTTGTCAAAATTAACTGCAACTTTTGACATATTGTGAACATTGATTGACGAAATGAGTGTACGGAATTGGTTGTTTATATTAAATAATTTCTAAAATATTTCATTTGCCCTCGCCACAAACAATAAAAAGACTCTCGTGTACCATACAAAAGCACACCTTCAAGCATGTTAGGCCAATTATAAGTCAAATCATCAATATTTTTAATCTCATCAAACATTATTGCAAGCATCATGCCTATATGAAAATCGTGAGTGCAATATAAGTCAATACTATGTTCTTTATTACCTGTCTTGAATACAAAATCTATGATTTTCTTTACAGTAATATTAATTGGATAGAAACCGGGAATTGTTTTCCCCGCTTTAAGTTCTAGAATAACTTTTTTTAATGAACCTAACAGCTTAATTTGCGAATCGGCAATTTCGTTGTCGTATGTGAAAACTGAGGTAAGATAATCAGAAGCAATATTTATTTTACTGTTGCCAGTCATATATTCAAGAGTTTGTATACAACGAGTTAATTTACTTGAATACACATTACCGATTGGGTATTCGATGGCTCGTCCAAAATCTTGTGCCTTGAGAATGCCATATTCATTTAACGGCATTGTCTGATAATCTTTTTCTCCGACAAATGAATCCCTAAAAGAATGCCTGAATATCATTTTGACATTTGCGTTCTCAGGAATATATTTTGCACTTTCGTTTAAGCTTTCATAGAGAGTATTCATTTTTAATTGAAATCTTTTTTTCCCATATAATAAATCTCCTACATCTCCTAATCCGGGACGAGTTCCTCTTTCCTCGGGATTGAAATCATCAATAGCGCATGTTAAAAGTATTGTTTCATCTGGAAGATTCTTTTGCAATAATGGTAGCGCATAATTTGTCACTATACAACCTAATACATAAATACTAGAGCAATGACCTTTCAAAATTTTCACTGTGCTAATTATTGATTTGCCTCCAGCAATCATAGGGTCACATATGACACAAGGGGAGTCCGGATTAATCTCGTCATGATTTATTTTCGCGTTTCGTTGACCATTTATACATTTGGGACAATTACAATCAACAATCGGACTATTAATTAAAACAGATGTAACTCCTTCCTGTAAAGCTTTTCCAGCTCTTAATATAGGAATTATAGTCGGCCAACTATTCAATTGCTTACATGAAGCTACTCCAAATGGAGTAACAATATCTTCACATATATAATCCAGATGACAGCTTAATTCAAGTCCTAATATTTGCCCAAGAGTATAAATACTTTTTCTGAATAGGAGTGAATCCGTTTGAAGTGTTATGTCTCGCAAATTTGACATAAGCTGTTCTACAAAAGGATATTTTTGAGAAATGTTTACTAACTTCATAAACTATATTTTATAATTTAAGACCTTGAAATTTCGTGTATGGAATATTTCAAGACACAGATTTTCAATAAATGAAAGTTCCCATTCGGGCTCTTGCGATGTGATTGAAATAAGAAGTCGATCTGTATTTACTAAAATGACATCAACCGTTATAACATTATTTGACAGATGGCCTATTTTATGGCTAAAGTTCAAATCATCACTGATACCCAGCCGTTCAATAAACCTATTACTAGCAATCTCAATAATGTCATCCTTACGCATAGTTATATTAAGGTACAAGTCAATGATAATATGATTAATATCCAAAGTGTCGTATTCGTTTGGATTCAAACGCAATTTGGCTCCGTGAGTTAATAGATATTGTTTACATCCACTCTCATATCCTTGAGGAATAGTAACTATAAACTCGCTTGGCAAATGTATGGACGCTCGAATCCCCATATGCGAAGCATATTCTCCACATAGTGTGTTCAAATACTTCAAATTCTGCATCAATTCTTTAGAATACTCAGCTCCAAGATCTTTAAATTGTAAAGGGCAACCTTCTCTTGAATATTCAAAATATTTATCCCCGGTGTCATTAATCCTTTTAAACCATGGGAATCGAGATATAACTAATCTTATAGTATCCTCGCTGTCATATTCTAATAAAGGACGATATATTGATACTTCGTTAGGGAGAAAAACTGATTGATTAAAATAGCGGCTAATGTGATTTGCAGCCCCTTCACACTTTATTAATCTATTTATCAGTGTTTTATCATCTTTTGTATCTCCTACGCAAATAAAGGAATAGGCATTAGTAAGAGCAAAATTAACAGTAATTCTGTCCATTATCCCCTTACAATATCGACAGGGGCGTCCGGTGAATCTATTCTTAAGAAAAACATCTTCTATTCCGCTTGAAATATCCACGACATTTAATTTTACCCCAAGAGCATCACATGCCTTTTTGGCCATAGAAGTAGGTAATGAATATCCATAATTATGTATAAAATGTATTGCTTCAAACCTAACATCGTGTTCCTTTAATAGAATCATACACGCTATGCTGTCTTTACCCCCAGATAGCTGTAGGAGTACTTTTGAATCTTTAGGTATAAACGGAATTTGATATTTGCTCATAGCGATTTAATATTCAATTTGTCACCAAAATAGCACATGTCACTATCTGTAAGAAACTCTAACAAAGTTCTATTGCCAACCCGTTGCAACTCTTTAAAGTTCTTTTTACCTCGTATATAATTGCGTTCAAAAATAAATACTGGTTGAAGGTTCCTCCGTATGTATTCTTTTTTTCGCAAAGATAAATCTATTCCTGGTATACCTCTAAAGTTAGACTTAGACAGCTGATCTAATGTCTCATAAATTGGTTCAAAAACATATTTGTATGAATCAACATCATTATCAGAATATGTAATTTTACATATTTTAACGCTGTCGTAATATATAAATGCAGAATATTCCATAGTCACTTATTTTGTTCAAATAACTTTAAATACCTATATTCAACCACATCAAACAAGTATCTATCCTCTTTTGAGGAGATGTTTTCATATAAATCATAAAGATTCAAATGCTCCTTGGCATAATGTATAGCTTCTGTAAGATATGTGTCATCAAGTTTTGTGAGAACATAATATGCAGAATTTTGCTCCAAATCAAACTCCATTAACAGATTAGGAAAATCAGTAGACATAAATCTAGTGTCCGTAACTGATTCAAGCCAAGTGGAGTTGTCATAGTTAGGAGCAAGTCTAATAACTCCATCATCTAGGAATCCTGTATTACCTGCACTTCTCGCATTACATATCAGATAATCTATGATAAAAACTCTCCAAAAGATGGTTAATACTTCATGGTAAGTCTTCGGACATTTTAGTTTGAGAATCTGTTTAAATATGGTATATTTAAATGCAACACCATTCTCAAATTCTTTATGATCTAATAACTCTTCATAATATGCAGCTAATGGGAAAAATTGAGTTCTATCATCTGTTTTCCAGCTTTTAGATAATTGTGCAATTCCCTTATGATATAATACGGGAATAATTTCAGATGTAAGTACATCCATCTGTTTACATAGTATCTGACCTGTTTTTTCAGAAGCCAAACTCAATTTTTGATTGTCATCATGGGCTATTTTGAGAATCCAGTTTTTACCTAAATATTCACATCCATACTTTTCAAACATTCCCGGATAAGATTTTGAGTTTATAATAATGTCCGCATCGTTCAGTGAAATATTACTACCATTACCTGTCTTATCCAATAATATTGAGTAATCCACATTATTATAATATATTGCTTGAGTACAATTATTATATTTATGTTTGATCTCAAGTAATCTTTTATATGTTGGGAATGGTACTAATTTGGCTAACTCTGAATACTGATCATTTTGTAGTAAATTCCTCACATTTCTAGCGGATACATAGCTACCATTAAGGGACATACGCTCTATAAATATTGGCTGAATACCATACTCAGGCAGAATTTCTTTTGCTGACTCATTTAGAGCCTGGGTTACCATATCATTAGGCTCCGTACCAAAAAAACGATATGTTATTCCTAAAGTAGAACTTACTATTTTACCAAAAGTCCTATGTGTTAAAACCAAACTGATTCTTGTCGGTTCAGAGGATTTATTAAAATATTCAGGAAACACTTTTTCTGATGTCATAATATTGCCCCCGCAAAGAACTTTAACACGTCTATTATATTTAAGTGATTCCTTAAGCATATATTCCCTATCCATGTAAGGCAAACTTCCAACGCTCTCTTCTACCAAAAATACATATAGAAAATCAACATATTTCAAAGCCTCTCTTATTAAATATAGATGTCCATAGGTACAGGGATTTGCGTTTAATACTACAGCTCCCTTTTTCTTTGCATCACATTTAAATTGTTTAATGTACTCCATATAAGCATTCAACTCGCCCGAATCCAGAATCGCATATGGATTATGATGGAGATTTAAGGAAAGAGATTCAATCATATTATATCTTTTCTTATCAGACAAATCACAATGTAATTTGTCTATTTGGTGGAAGACGGCTTTCGCTATGTTTAGATTTGCTGCAGCATTGCAATGAAAAGGATTATCAAGAAACCAATCATTCAGGTCTTTGACGCATTCTCTAACACTAATAATAGGAATTCCCCGTTTGCTAAGTTTCTGCAATTCATCATCTTCAAATGAAGAAAACCATATAACACAGTCACCTTTGCGAATCGGCTCATCCATCATGCCTAATAAATCATTAAGCTGGTCATTGCCATAAGCCAAACCATGATTTATAACCTCGGCACTATATCCTTTATGATTTATAAGCTTTTGTAAAATACTACATATAGTCATCTCATCTGCGACACATAACCCCATAACGACGCAAGGTCCAAACATGTGTATTTTTACCGCAGAGTTATTCGGCACTCCAATAGTAAACCGTCTTCCTTCTATAATATTATAATTCTCCTCCGTTTTATCTAACAGCACATTACAGATACCATTTGAGACCACTTTGACAAATTGATCTAGGTCATTCTTGTGTTGGCACAGCTTATTGAATGAAGTTATATCTGTGCCACAAAAACGATGCAAATATTCAGTGTCTTGTAAAACCTGTTCTATGGTCATATTAAGACGTTTCTTTTCTTCAATGGATGCATTATCCAGTGTTTTCTTCATTATTCCATTAATGAATAAAAAACTTACTCCTGCATCTTTAAAATAAGAAATCACTTTATCAATCAAAATCGGTTTCAAAATTTCGTATGGGGAAAGAATCTTTATATCTTTTCCATAAGTTAAGAGTCTTCGGAATTGAGGGATTATGTTAGTGTCTATAAGTAAGTCATAATCAGCGCCATTATTATACTGTTCAGCTGTTGATAATATTGGAAGTATATTAGTTATACTATCTCCTAATACGCCAATTCTTTTCCCTGCATATGATTTATATATATCATCTTTAAATTCAGGAAATAACGCTAATGCTCTGTCTTCAATATCTTTATATAAAATTTTTCCTGACAAGGATGCATCATAATATTCTCCACAAAGAATGTCATCTTGTATAGCGGGAATTCGATGTACACCTGGATTATTTAAGAAACAACGATAGACAGATTCTGTAGAAAGACCTAATTGTATAGGTTCACATAATAATTTCTTTCCTTGAATTTCAGTTTGATAACTTTTAAATCCAAGGTACTTACCACAGTCTGAAATGAAATATATATTATCATAATAGTGCGTTTGATAAAACTCTAAGCGTTTTTCAAAACTTATTTCATTAACAGTCAGTTCGCTTAATTGACGATATAATATATTCATTATTGGTTATTTAATAATATATTAATTAATTCGTTTTTCTCTCTTTCGGAAGAAACCGTATCAGCCAAAGTTTGTAGGGATTTTGACATTTCAGAATAGATTTCCGGTGATTTTATTACTCGTTCTATCTCCGTAGCCATTTCTTCTTCATTCTTTGCAAAACAGACACCTTTGTTATCATTACAAATTATGCGGACTCCTGTAAGTAGGGAAAAAACAAATGTAGGTAATCCGCAAGAAACACCTTCAAAAATACCTCTTCCAAAAGTTTCCCAATTAGACACTGAAATATTTATGTCTGAATTTTGTACAATTTGAGCTACCTGTTCTTGTGTTTGCTCGAAAAAGAAATGAACCCTTTCTGTCAAATCATTATTTCGTATAAAAACTAACAGTTCTTTATATATAGCTTGTTCTTGAATTGTACATATGATATTTATTGAGCAGTCAACCCCTTTTTTCACAAGAATATTCAAAACGGAAAGGGCTGCTATAGTGTTTTTTTGTTTTTTAATCGATCCAATACAAACCAATTGAGGTTTATTCATATTATGTTTTCTGGGAACAGCTTTGAATATTGGATTAATGCCTCTATATACTACTTTGATTTTGGCCGGATTGATGTGGTAGTCCGAAACAAGATCCATCATTTCTATTTCAGAAGGTGTTATGATTTTCCTTACATGACTTAACACAAATTGTTCCATTTCTGTATATTCAGCAGGAACACTTTCTCCGGCTCGTTTGTATGAGTTGGTACAGAACATTGGAAATAAAAAAGTCTTTGCCCAAAATGATAAAGGAGCACCTTCAAATCCGAAGAATTTACTTACATGAGCTGTTATTATAATGTCGTACTTATTATACTCTCCAATAGCTTCTCTATTAGTATCCAGATTTTGTAATCTTCTTAAAAATTTATTCCCAAATGGATTCTTATATTCTACATACCTAATATCTTTTACCTGAGAATCAGCATAAGTTTCTCCTTTTTTTCGGATAAATACAACAGTTAAATTGCATCTTATTTTGAGAATGTCAATTAATTGGCGGGCCAGAATGCTTCCTCCGTCAACATCAAAACCATATCCAGGGAACTTTCCTAAATATAGCAACACATTCTTTAGAGGTAAATTTTCTTGTGTCATTGAATGGCATTTATAAGGTTATATGTCATCTGTTTGTATAGCTCACCACTTGTCTCATGCTTTAATATTTTCCTGGTACTAGTTACATCTCCGTCAGAAGTAGGAATTAGTTTACCAAGTATTGATCGATTCACTTTACAAAATGTCCGATACATAGAGATTGAGGCATAATCGGTTTGAGATAGTGTCAAGTGTTCATCTGGCATATTTTTATATGCGTAATTCAATGTATAACGGAAAGCATCAAAATATGACAATTCTTGGCGTAACGGATTGGGATAATCACAAAAATTGGCGAACATATGAAGATTGCTGGTGATTATAGGCTTTAACTGATCCAATCCGATGATGCATTGATTAAAAGAAGTCTTTTCAGAAAAGTATAATGCATCCTTATATCTTGTATACAATTCCGTCCCATTGGTTATATGGCACATATTCGTTAATACATTACACCCGTAATTCTGAAATTTAACAGCTAAACTCATCGTGTCAGATACGGTCTCATCCGTTTCTTCAGGGAAACCATATATAAATGAAGTTGTAACTTTAAGCCCCTTATTCAGACAATACTTCACTATTCTATCCGCTTCATTAAGATTTAATCGCTTATTGATTATTCTTTGCATTTCATTTGATCCGCTCTCTATTCCAAAGAAAATATTAGTCAGACCGGTGTCAACCATACAATCTATCATTTCCGTATCAATCACACCAATACGAGAATCACATCCCCACTCTAATTTAAATCCGATATTTTGCAGCCCTTCACAGAATTGCAAAATGCGCTTTTTGTTTACTGTAAATAAATCATGTTTAAAGTCAAATATTCTAATCCCATAATTTTCTTTTAAATACCTTATTTCATCCAAGATATCAGAAATATTACGCAAACGATATTTTTGTTTCCAAAAAGTTTTTGTACTACAAAAAGTACAAGCAAAAGGACATCCTCTACCAACATCCAAGGCCACACTTTTCGTATTCATCCAAACACTTTCTGGGATCAAATCATAGTAAAAAAATGCCCTTGTATAATTATCCGGCAGAAAGTCTGGGAAAGGATTTTGATACACCTCATTCATTGATGTGCGATAAGTCAATCCAGGGATTAGTCCAACCAAAGCTAAATTCTCATCCTCTTCAATAATCCAATGCAGCAAGGGGACTATCGTATTTTCTCCTTCACTACAGCAAACATAGTCAACAAAACTGAATGAACGGATGGTATCCTTTGCAACAAGTTCCGCCTGTGGGCCTCCAAAAATAATCTTTGTAGCAGGAGATAGATCTTTGATTCGACTTGCAATATCCAAACAAATATGGTATTCTTCACATCTGCAATAAAAACTAACGACCTTTGACGATTTGCTTATTATAAGAGATATTAATTCGTTTCGAAAAGACTCATAGTCAACTTTTGGGGAACTCTTCACATCCCAGTACCGTATAATATCAGCCTTGTATTTATGAAGTAAAAGTTTCTTTGCTAGAATCAAAGTACCTATTGATTCTTCTTTCATTTTAGGCTTAAATGCCGGAACCACAAATGTTATATCAATATTATTACACATTATATATTTCAGTTTAAATTTTTCAATCAAGATGTTTCACACATTAGTTTTTCAAACATCCGACAGGAACGGCATAAACGCCATCTGTCCGCTTTAAGCGAATTCGCCGACACCTGTCAATACCATGCAATAAAGCAGATGCTTTCATTTGGGGAGTATCTACAATATTAGCAAGTGCAGTTAATGTCCTTGCTATTAAGACCCATGATGCTTTATTGGCCTCTCTCCACTGCACTTTCATGCCTAGCTCTTCTTCTATCTGCTGGCTCATTGACTGATATCTGTAATAGATACTTTTATCACTATCCATATATAAACCAACAGATAACTCATGTTTCTGTCGGCTGGCTGTCATACAATTAACCGGTCTATAACTTTTTCCTATCTTTATCCAGTCTTCTTTAAAGCCTGAATTGGTTAGTATATCCCCTGATTCTTGGATCTTCATACGTTCTTTAGTGAATGTTTCAACGGCCGATTAATAAATTCCAAAAATCTGTCGTTTATATCCAATAGGTCAGGAGTCAAAAGTTCACGGCATTTATTTTCAATATCAGAAGAAAGATAACTACTACAGATTGTGAATGGTGACTGTGTAGCCGCTATGGATGAAGTCATACATCCTATAGTATCGGAATCTCCACCCATTGATATTGCCAAACGGATGGCTTTTTCAGCATCATAAGATTCCTGAAGAAATGCCATAATAGCTATTGGAACACAACCCTGGCAAGTGGTATCAACACGATTATCCGGTTCTATAACACCATAATCCGGTCTTATTTCCCTCAGATCAACATCAAGATTGTATCCGAAATGTTCTTTCACAAAGCGTTTCATTTTTCCGGTAACATCGAATCTCTCTGTACGTTTGATAAAGACACATGCAGCAATAGCCTGAGCACCTTTGATTCCTTCAGGATGATTATGAGAAACAGAAGCAGTAACACGAGCCAGTTCAAGAACTTCTTCCATAGAGTTTGCATACAGACCCACAGGACTAACCCTCATGGCGGAACCATTACCAAAACTTCCGTAAGGTTGAGGATTCTCTGATTTTAGCCATTTGCGGAACATGCTACCATAACCGGCATTCGGATATTTCCGACCCAAAAACTGCATACACTTTATAAGTCCGGCTTCCGTATGTTCCGGATCAGTCATCAGCCACTGAGCAATAGCAAGAGTCATTACCGTATCATCAGTGAAACGGCTTCCTTGCGGAAAAAGTTCGAAGTCTTCTATCTTGACATTTTCTCGTTCACGTGTAGAACCGATAATATCGCCTACAATCCCTCCTAATATTCTGTTATTACACATATGCCTACCCTCCTAAAATTCTAGTCTGAATCCTTTATGTTTTAACTCGGTGTACTTCTCCGGATTGAACCGATATTTCACAGGCACCCTCGACGGAGTATTCTCTGGTCGTTTCCCTGCCTCTATCAGTAAACCAAGCTTTAGCATTTTATTATAGAAATTACGCCTATCAAACTTTACCTCCAGGATTGCCTCATAAAGATTCTGCAACTCGCTCATGGTAAATACGTCCGGAAGAAGATCAAAACCGATAGGTTTGAAATAAATGCGGACTTTCAAAGTCGAAATAGCCTTGCGTAAAATTCTGTCATGGTCAAAAGCAAGATTTGGAATTTCATCATAGGCGAACCAGTTTGCTTTAGAGGCATCATCTCCTCCTTTTACATCACCCATCCTGACCAAAGCATAGTAGGCAATGGTAATCACTCTTTCTCTCGGATCACGATCAACTGCTGTAAATGTATAGAACTGTTCAACGGGTATATCCGTCAATCCGGTTTCCTCTTTAAGTTCTCTTTTCGCACATTCATCAGCCGTTTCATCCATCTTTAAGAATCCACCTGGAAGTGCCCAGGCGTCTTTATATGGTTCAATTCCCCTTTGAATAAGTAGTACCTTAATACTTATTCCATCAAAACCCAAAATCACGCAATCTGTAGTAACAGCAGGATGCGGATATTTATACTGAAATTTCATTTCCTCCATAAGCTTTGCGTTTATTTTGCGCAAAGTTAAATGTAGTATTTTAAACTACAAAATATTTTGCGTAAAAAATACGTAGAAATTTATGCTAGTATGATTGGAATGAGTATTAGTTCATGGGGGTGGGAAGTCCTCAATGAGTTCTTAACGGGAATCATATAGCCAGAGTAAGGATGTCCATCGCAGTTAGAATCGAAAGGAACTTGCGGCAAGTATCTGATCTGACGGACAGAAACTCCATATAAGCGATATATCCGTGAGTAAGGTTGTTAGGCATAATAAAGTCTTATAGTCCGAAGGTGTAGTTTCTGATGTAATCGGATGCTTTACGGTTTATAAAAGTTTTAAGTACTATCTCGAAGAACTTAGAAAACTCATCGTTGAATACCCTGAAAACAGTACACGGAACATTTCTCAACGAATAATCTTTACGATCGGCGGAGCTGGTAACATTGCTTTATCGAAACAAATGGAGTGTTGAGTTGTTCTTCAGATCATCGGCATCTCCCTGACCAACAAAACACAACTCTATGACTTATTCGACAAGTCGAATTCCATAAATATCTAAGACTGATATGATTCTAGTGAACCAAATCTATTTGATTTTAAAATGTCCATTTTAGTAAACAGTAGTGTTGTTGGTAAATATATATTTTACACATACCGAATTGAGATTGAAACAAAATATTTGTTGATTTAATTGAGTCATCCAACTTGCTCTGTATCAATGACACCAAGCAAGTTCTGCTGACGGGAATTTACAACGGTTGGGGGCCAATCCGTCGCCATAGAGAGAACCTGCAAGACTCCGCTACGCTCCATTTTGTAGGTTCTCACAATGGCAACAGTCTTTAGAAAATAAATTGGGCTTAGATGCTATCCTATAAAATAAGACTTGCTTTATGGAACTTTTCTTAGCCACCTTTGGACATCTTGGCCGGGTACGTTTTATCGTGCAAAACTACTGCGGACGGGTGAAATGTCAAGCACCGCCATAGGCTTTCGGCTGGAGGGCTTGACGGAAGCCTTTCGCAAATTTTCTCGTCCCTCCAAAACTGGGGTATTCCGTCCGCACTCTCCGGCCTCATACTTGCCTTATTCCACCTTGTGTCTGCAGTGGCTATTTGCACGTAAAACGGTATTCCCGACCAAGAAGCTCAATGGAGCTTCACAAAATGGAAAAGTATCAGATTTCATCAACTCTTAAAACAAAAGGAATTATGCGGACAAGAAGAATGACTATCGAGCAAGGCTGGAGAGTGGGCATAGGCCGCTTTCCAAACTTCCACAAGAGCGGAAGCGTCAGAGGCATGAAACGACTGTACTACGGCAAGGATTGCCTGTTGGTACGTTGTGGCAGCTACATCTACAATGTTTCCGCCGAACCGAGAATTTACTATCAAGCAACCATCTAAAAAACTTTTCAATTATGTATGAGACGGATCTTCCCGAATACGGGCAGCAATGCGAACTGGTCACCCCGTGGCGTGGCTACCATCGCGGAACGATTGTGGGTAGGACTGCAAGAGGCTTTATCGTGCAGTTCAGCAGCGGAGCGGAAATAGAAGTGTATGACAATGAAATAGAATTTGACTGATATGTGCAGACTGATGACACCCCAATTGGAAGAAGCCTTGGAAGGCTATCCCCTTTATTCCCAGGACGGCAAGGGAAAAGAAGCTGTTTGCCGTGCCATCTTCGCTCTTGGAGCGGTACGCTGGTTCATCCTTGAAGGAGAGAAAGAAGGGAGCGACACTATCCTCTTTGGTATCGTGGTAGGACTTGCGGAGGACGAATACAGCTATATATCACTTAACGAATTGTCGGAAATGGAACTTGACCTTACGGCACAAGGCTTGGGTAAGCTACAAGTAAGGCAACAAGAGAATTTTACTCCTACACCATTAAAGAACTTGCAGGACTTCCGCCTGCAACAGTTCTTAGCCAGATTTGAGCATTAAAATAACCCGCCAGCCGTGGTGCAATCAACCGAGTGCCACGGCTGACATAAACACCAGTAACCATGCGAACGAGAAACAAGATTATAAAAGAAGTCATACAATGTGCAGAGACAAACGGATGGCATGTGGATGCAAAGAAGCATCAGGACAAGAATATCGTCATCTTTGAGTTTTCCCAATTCACTCCTGCCGGACAGGATTTCTTCTTTTCGGCCACTATGCAAGGACGCAGCATTGAAAGTCTGGTCAACGACATGGAAGAGTATTACGAGGGTTTTGATGCAGATACGGAAGCCTATCTGTGGCTGGACAGCAACGGACACGGCAAAAACGGCGCACCCTACCGAATGAAGGATGTGCTGGCCGACATGGAAGCGGCAGAGGGTATGGTCAGCAAGCTGCTTGAAGCGGTCAGGAACTTGACAAATTGAACACAAATACAAACATGGCCTGCCATATCTCCATTGGTGTGGCAGGCTATGAAATTTTCATCCTATCTCCGTTTACGCCCTTTTTTCGGGAGGCCGGCAGTCTTGTAGGCAATCAGGTCGTCACCACGAAACTGTATTCTCTGATTGTCCTGCATCCGAAAGAACGGCAACGGCCTTTCCGTATGGGTAATGTAATCATAGATGGTACATCGGTGTATGCCAAGGAAACGCGCCGCTTCGCTCACAGAATACGATTGTTCCGGCCTTATCTCTGAAAATTGTTTGCATATATCCATATCCACTTTGTTTTGGCATTAAAGATACAATGCCGAAAATCAAAATGAAACAGGTTAAACATGGGAATACCACGTAGTTTGTAGGATTTTCAGGGAATATGTGTCCGTCTGTTCAGAAAGGTAATCATCTTTACATGAAATGGCAACGGGACAAAAATCTAAAAAACAGATAGGCATATATATTTCAGCGTTGACAAGGTTGACAAGAAAGCCAATGTACAAACTTAATTATACAGCTTACCAGAAATGCTTATTATTCAATACTTTATCTTTTTTCTTATAGAAATAAGAATAAATATAGATACGTGTGTTTTTGTCAACCGTTGGCTACAAAATTCATAGGATTTCTAAAAGCGTCAACGCTTGTCAACGTTTGTCAACGCATCGTTTTTGATGCAAGCAACTGATACGATGCAATTTGTATCTTGTCAACAACGTCAATCCTGAAATGTGTGCTGATTATATTCTGAAATATGCCATAAAATAAAGGCCACCCATAGGATGACCTTAGCGAGCATAATCAGATAAACCTGTTCAATTCTTCTACCAACAGATGTACGGTAGTGGAAGATTCTTCCATAGCCGGATTACCATGTGAGACATCGGCAAGAACGGCAGAGGCATTCTTAATAGCCTGCGGTTGCAAGTGGAGCAATCGGTTATACATAATAGCCCCGAATCCTTCCGTCTTGGAATAGGGTATTCCTGAAAGCCTTGACAGCATGTCGGCATAACTGTTCCTGTGCAATGCCCCTTTGTAGAGATTGAAGTGCAGCAGGAACCAATATTCAAACGCTTGGTTGCGATAGGCTACCTTGAAACCGTTTTTTTTCAGCCATGGCAATGGCATCATTAAAGTCTTTTGCAGGAAAATCGTCCTTGTCGAACACTACCCAGCATTGGTCATAAGTCCGCTTCTTCTTTTGGTCGGCGTCACGGATACTAATGGCCTTGCTCACAAGACTGGTCGTGTTCATTGCCTGGCCTACCGCCTTTACTGTGGCGGCGGTCATTCTGAAGGCCTTGAAATAATCCGGCTCCGTGCGGACACCTTCACATACGATGAGAAACGACTGCTTGACTTCCCTCGTGCTTTGGCGACGTGTCAATGAAGCGGAACGATGGTCTTACTTTTTTGTCTTTCCCATGGTCATCCCTCCGCCGTAAATATTGTTTCCATATCACCTATAATGGGCGTAGCACCGAACTTACCTTGCAGGTAATCCCGCTCGAAAGGTGAACTGCCACGCACCTTATACCCGGCCAGCGAATAGGCTTCAGTTGCGCCAAAATTATCTTTTTGGGTGAACCATACCTGGTCTCTGCGGAACATACCTGCACTTAGCAGGAACGTATCATGAGTGGTAAAGAGCAGTTGCGCTCCTTTGGGATTTGTCTCCGCCGAGTTGAAAAGCGTGATAATCTTGCGCACAAGCAACGGATGGAGTTTGGAGTCAAGCTCATCCACTACCAGACGTTTGCCATTGTCCAGTGCGTCTATGATAGGATATGCCAAGGAGAAATATTTGATGGTTCCCTCGGATTCGTTTCCATTAAACGAAAAGGCTACATTATTGGTCGCTTTTCCTTCATCATCGTACTGGCGATGGCTGCTTACGATGCGGTTGTCAATTTTTGCTATGCTGTCTATGCCCAAATCCGCATATTTGGCGAAACGAACTATGCGCTCGCGCATTTTTTCATCGTCCAGATGCCTGATGGCTTGCGACCACATTTCCTCGTCCTCGCTACAGAACAGGACTTGTGTGTCGCCAAGCCAATGCAGGATATTAATGGCGGTCGCTTCGTTGAACTGGGCGGCAGTAGAGAGAAGAAGCGCATTGCCGCGAACCATTTTCTTGTTGACCAAATCCTGTATCAACGGGCTTTTGGCATGAACGGTGGTTGTTTCCCCTTCGCGGTAAAATATCTCGACCTCCTTGGCACGTTTCCTATTCATACGGCGATAAAGCCATTCGGCATGTATGGCTTTTTGGTCCACCTCAAAGCCGTAACGGTAGATGTATTCACCGACGGCGAAGGTGGCCTCCATCGTAGTCGGTTCATGGATGGTGGAAATGTTCAGGCGGAAGTTCTCCACGTCTATGCTTTCACCAGCCTGGCTGTTCTTGAACGAATCCACGATGAAACGCTTGTAAAAAGCGATGGCCTTCAACACATTCGTTTTTCCAGAAGCGTTTGCCCCATAAATCACCGCACTGCGCACGAGTGACAATCCCATGTCGGACAGCGGAATGACATCGTTAGGTTCCGAAAGGGATTCCTTTAGCGTAGTGGCCACGAAGGATAGTTTAAGCTCATCCTTTATGGACAGGAAATTACTGACACAAAATTCGAGAATCATATATTTAACCTTGTTATTTGCTGATTTTTTGCAAATATACAAGTTTTCTTCCGTATTTGGTAAAGATAGCTGGATTTTCATATCTACTAAATTGATTTATTTCCTTAGTTTGAACTATTCAGCATTGGGCCAACCGGGTATTTTGCAGTAAAACAGCCTGAACTTATAATAGTAAAACTTGTCTTACATATTAGATGACAAAAGCATGTCACGAAAGATGTCACGAAAGAAATAACTGAACGTCAGATGATTGCGTTGGGTTTAATCCGTGAGAATAAAGGCCTAACCCATATCTGAAATGTCACTAAAGACAAATGTGACATTACAACTTTTCAAGAATTAGGCCTCATATCAAGGGAAGGCGGTCGCAAAGACGGCTCATGAATTATAAAGCAAGATGAGGAATAATGAACTGTTTCATTTCATGAAACCTCATTTGCTAAATCCATTTCGTCTTGAACCATTTCTGTTTCAAGGTCAAGCCCAAACATATCCTTCAACTGTAAGTAGTCGAAACACAACGCTTTCGGACGGTTGACCTTGACTTTCTTGACCTGTTCGCCGCCTGATATCTCTATCGCGTAATCCGGCAGACCATTTTGTAACAGTATGGTGAACCTGTCCTGCTTCAGCCCAAGGAATGACGGGTGCGATTTGAGGTAGGACATGATGGTTGACCAGTTGGAGCGGTTGGCCGTGACATTTTGGTTACGGCTATTGAACAGGGAGGCCACAGCTGCCATATTCAAGTAAAGAATGGGACGTGCTTCCATGAACTCGATTTCTTCCTTGGCAACCAACGGACGGAAGCTCTTCAGGTAACGGATGCGGTAATGCGCCTTCTCCACACATTTGCCCATTGTCTGGAAACCTTGCAACATGTTCCAGAAGTCGGCAACCTCGGAACTTTCTTGGGCAAGCTCGTTCTGGACACGCATTCCCTTGACGGCGATATCGAACAGATCGGTATAGCTGAAAGGCACATCCAGCACTGTCTCCAACGTGCGGAACGTGGCCAAAGGAATCACCCAGTTGCCGAAAATTCGATCATGTATCGTCTCATCTTCCATCTTGGTGGCCAGTTCTCGTTTTACGATGGAATAGGTGTCCGAAAAGCTCTTCTCGAACAACTCCCGATAATTCAGTATCTCTATGGTCAGGTGTGTCAGTCCCAAGTTGCACAGGGCTACCAAATCCTCATAGCGGCTTTTCTCCTTTTGGCTGAACGAGGTCTTGGAAAAGGCGAGAAACAGGACACGGGTGTAGAGTGCCATATCCTGCGTGGGCTTGTCTTGTCCGCAAAGCACCACACCTGTACTGACAATGGTCTGTGCCGCCATGCCGTCCGTACCCGTGTTCTTCTTTGTCTGGCCACCGCCTCCCCAAAGACCTTTCAGATAGGCTATCTTACGGATATCAAGGTCGTTCTTGTACTCGTCAAGCACTACGAGCGTATTGACTGCTTGTGAAACACGGTCGTTCATGGCCGGTACGGAAGTGACACCGAGGTTTGGCGGATCCACACCGTGCAGGAAAAACGCCTGCAATGAAGTGGCAAGCGTGGTCTTTCCAGTTCCCTTCTCACCGAAGAGGTTTAGAATAGGGAAATGCCTCGTGCGGCGGAAGATTACATCCCGGAACAAAGTGGAAAGCAGGTAACAGAAAGCGATGCAAGCGTTCTCGCCGAACACCTCCATCAGTTGTTTCACATAATAGTATAGCTTTATGCCGTTACAGTTCTCGTGTATCATCAGACGCTCAAATTGGAATATCTCCGGATTGTGGATGTAGATTTTGGACATGGCAGGAATGTAGAACGCCTTTCCATTGACACCCCGGACAATCCCAAGGTCATCTACGGTACGGAAACTGCCGTCCGTCAACAAGCCGTTTCCAAAGGCGAAAAAGCCTTCTGCGGCGTTCCATCCCAACTTGCGCACCCGTTCCGCCGTATCAGTTTTGGAGTACAGGTACTCTTTGACACGATTGAGCTTGTCTATCTTGGCCAGCCATACATAGTTGCCCACTGAGCCGACCTTCTGCTGGAAGCTGTTCAACGAACACAATTCGGACTCCCTCAGCTCAATGACACGGCATATATTATAGGTGTTCCGCATACGGAAGATGCGTGTGCCGTTGTTCTCGTCCTCGATGTGGAACAGCGGTTCCATGATGAAATTGGAAATCCTTAACGGTTCCTCATCGTTATCCTCGGTGGCGTAATAACAGTTCTCCCTGATAAACAGCCCATGCTGTCGAAGCAATTCCGCCTCACGCTGCCTTTCATCCATTGGCGTGAGCTTGTCCTGCCTTTTTCGCGCCTCGCCACGGGCTTGCGCTACAGCATCACGCCATAATTTGGCCTTTCCGTAAATTTTAGCCAGTTCATCAATGCACTGGTTAAACACTAGTTGGTCTTTCACATAGCGCATCAGGTCGGCTATCTCTGACACGCATTTCCGTTCTTCCACCAAAGAATCCGCTACAAGAAAGCGTTTCTGTGCCAGCCAGACAATAAACAGCTTTTCTTTCAATGAGATATAATCCTCCCGGCAATGAATGAAGCTGTCGGCGTCGTTCTTTCCGGGTTTCACTTCCCAGCCTTTTTTACCGTCGGGGATTTCGGCAAACGGCAGTTCCCTGACGGTGGCATGAAAGCCTTTCCTGACAGCGGCTGTCCCGTTTGCCATGACCGCCTCAAACCCAGGACCGAAGGGTTTACCGTCACTGACATCGGAATCGGGGATAAAGCATAATGAAGAGGTGTATTTTTTCAATCGCTCAAACTGGCTGTCCGTCCATGCTGTACCCAATGCGGCCACGGTATTGTCGTAGCCGACGGACTGCATACGCAGCACGTCGGGCGCACCCTCCACGATGATGAAGTACTCCGCATTGCGTTCACGGCTCGCCCTGTCTATGCCGAACAGACATTCTCCCTTGGCATAGACCGCACTGTTTGGCGAATTGATGTATTTCGGTGCTTTCGGATCGTTCCCGATGTAACGGGCTGTATAAGCAATGATGCGCCCCCATCTGTTGCGTATGGGAATCATAATCCGGTGTCTGAACATGGCATACAGATGGCCGTCATCTCCACGCCGGAGCAAACCCAGCTCGAAAAGCGCATCCTCGTCCAACCCTTTTGTCCGGCAGAACTCCAGGAACACACCTCCGTCACGCGGCGCGTACCCGATACCAGCGACCGAGCAAAACTCTTCCGGCCATCTTCCATAAGCATATTCACAGGCAAGGCGGCTTTCGTCACTGTCCGGCATCAGCAGGCTGCCTACAAAGAAGTCCTGTACATGACCTAGTGTGGCAAGAAGCGTTTCCTTGTGCCGATTCTTTGCTATTTGCTCCTTGTCCTGTCCTTCCACATACTCAATGGGAATATTGTGCCGTTTGGCCAGGAACTCGATGGCTTCCATGAAGGAAAGGTTCTCTTTCTCCATGATGAATGTAATGGCATCGCCGCCACGGTTGCAGCTGAAACAGTGGAACAGGTTCTTTCCAGGACTGACCGAAAAAGAGCCGGTCCGCTCCTCATGGAACGGACAAATGCCCATCAGGGTCGAGCCTTTCCTTGATAGCCTGACATACGGCTCCAATACATCCTCGATGGAAAGCTCCCTGACCTTGTTGATTGTTGACTCGCTTATCATAAGGTGGTCAGGAGTTTCCAACAGTCAATTATGGACTGGCCGGAGTATTTTGGCCGGCTGGCATTTTCGGGATTAAGCGGTTTGATATATCCGCTTTCCTTATATTTTCTAAGCGTCTTGTGACTGACACCCAGTTCCGCACAAGTACGCTTGACCGAATAAACCCCTTCCGGGTCACATGTTGGCACTAATTCTTTCATCCGCTGTAATGTTTTATCGTATGCCTGTTCCGTATATCTCATAACTTACAGTATAGGCATATCCTGATATTGTTTTCTTATTTCTTTTCATCTAAACTATTTCTGTTTATATCAGAAGAAGTGTTATCGAAATAGTCCTGAACCGTGCGTTGCAGGAGGCGAAGGTCGGCCGTCCTGTATTCCACTTTGCCGGGTCTCTTGTAGCATACCACTTTACCTTGCCGTTTCCATCTTTCGACATTCCGGCGACCGAACATCTCATAAGCCTTCCTCTGGCTGACAAATTCCGGATCGGCATTGTCGGATTTCAGGTACTTGACAACCCTTGCCGCAAGGTCATTCAGAAATGTGTCATAAGGGATTAGACGGTCTAAAAACTGGAGGAACTGCACAGATCCAGGATTTACAAGGTACGCATTACGGTAATGGTCTGCTTCTCCCTGTCCGTCCGTGTCTTGAACTGACGGTTGTAGATGGCACCAAGCTCTGAGGCCTGGGTTCGGACGCTTTTCAGCCTGGAGATGTGGAAGGTGATTTCATCGCCAACTTCGAGTGCGACAAGCGCAGGACGGATTTTTTCCATGTTTTCTGCCATAATATTTGTTTGTTTAATGATTAATGTTTAACTTTGTAGTCGCTAATTCAATTTATATCATCGGCAAAATAACATAAAAAGGTTTATATAGCCAAATATTTGTTTGATAATTGTTGATTTAATATTGCAATTTAAGGTTTAACCCATGAATATAGACATTAAAGACGTACATGTGGGGCAGGCTATTGACCAACGTCGCAACGAACTCGGCCTTTCAAAGTCCGAGCTTGGACGCAGGCTTGGCATCCCCCAACAGCATATAAACCGCCTTCTGGAAAGGGAGACGATGGAGACCAAGCGGCTTGTCAAGGCTTGCAAGGCGTTGGACTTTAATTTTTTCGCCTTGTTCTGTCCGGTCAACCCCCAGATATCCGCATACCTCGCGGCAGTAGCATTGGACGGGGGAGATGCCAATAACAACATTGGCGATAGCGGACTTGCAGCCCAGCTTACCGCCGAACAGACCAAGGTGGAAAACTTGAACGGCACTATCAAGCTACTGAAGGAGCAGATAGATAGCCTGAATGCACAAATTATCCGTCTGGACTCCAATCTGAAGGACAAAGACGCAATTATAGAACTACTAAAAGAAAGGAGGCAAAATATGTAACATTGAATACTGTGGTCAATATGATGATTGGCACATAGTAGCGCAGAATGTTTACACCAATATCGGTAGTTATCTGGTTTTCAAATATATATTGCTATCATTTCGACAGCTATTGAGTTTGGATATTCGATGGGAACTCGATAAGAGAAATCAAATTCACGAGACTGTTTGCTATTTGTTTTCTACATAGTACATAACTCATTGAATATGAATATCTAATTAGAGTGGCACAAGCTGCTGTTGAGGAATAAAGACTAAAAACAGTTAACAATAAAGATAGGCGGCAAGTAATATACTTGCCGCCTATCTTTATTGTACATTCGTATTCAAAATAATATGAGCATGGGCATTATTCACATGAATAAAGGAACTTATCATGTCATTCTGCTCTTCATTACCACAATTTCACCCACATAAGGATAAATACGTATATCATTTAAAATATAAATCACATAAATATCCCCAAGTAGCCTTTTGTCTATTATTGCAAAATATGGTTATCAATAAAACTTTGGAACTGATTTTTATAACTTTCTGAAACAGGAATAATCGTACTGCCAATAATGATGCGCCCACGATCAATCATCTCCACTTTTGTCATATTGACAATAAAAGACCGATGAACTCTCATAAAAGGCGGATGCGGAAGAAAATCCTCCAACTTCTTCATGTTCATAAGAGACAATACTGGTTTCTTGTTATCAACAAGATACACCTTAATATAGTCTTTTAAGCCTTCGATATAAAGGATATCATCAAATCTAACCTTTACTAGTTTATACTCACTTTTAATATACAAAAACTTGTCTTGAGACATTGTCTCCTGACGGTTTATTGTCTTAAACCATTCAACAGCTTTGTTGACAGCCATAACAAACTGCTCATAACTTATCGGTTTTAAAAGATAGTCTATAGCATTAACCTTGTAGCCATCAATAGCATAACGGTCAAAAGCCGTTGTAAAAATAATACGAGTTTCCTTCGGTATAATATTAGCAAACTCAAGCCCACTAAGTTCAGGCATCTGAATGTCTAGAAACAACAAATCAACAGGATTATTTCTTAACACTTTCATTGCAGAAACAGCACTATCATAAGTTCCTGTAAGTTTTAATTCAGGAGTCTTCTCTGCATAACTGGCAAGCAATCTCGCTGCTAATGGTTCATCATCTATTATCGCACAATTTAATATCATAAATAATAATTTTAGAGTAATATACTTTATTTAAATCATCTACACCTTTTATCCATTCATATTTATCTTTATATGCAAGGTCCAAACGTTTCGCAACTTGCTTAAGACCTATGCCATGCCCACTTTTATCTGAATTATTTTTAGGGAAATTGCTGTTTTTTATTTCAAACTCAATTTTTTCACCATCAGAAAACAGATTGATTGAAATAAAGCTAGTCATAGTAGGACTAATACCATGTTTAAAAGCATTCTCAACTAATGAGATTAATATTACCGGCGCAATGAATATATCATTAGAAGGCGGTATGGATATATTTAATTTTATATTAACGTTTTCACCTGTTCTAATACGCATTAAATCAACATAATGTGTAATAAAATCAGCCTCTTCTTTCAAGGTTATGGCATTCTTCTGTGTACCATAAAGCATCTGACGCAATAAAGCGCTCAAAGAAAGAACGGCCTTCTGGGCCTTTGACTGATCAAAAGAGATAAGTGCATATATATTATTTAATGTATTAAGCAGAAAATGTGGATTAATTTGGTTACGCAAATTTTTTAATTCGGCCTCTGTTTTTTGTATTTCCATTTCGCGTCTTGCGGCTTCGGCTTTTTGCCATTTCATCGCAAGACACAATAAGGTTCCCACTGCTGCAGAAAAAGCAAATGAACAACCATTGCGAATGGTCAATGATAAGAATACAGACATTTTTGTAAAGCGTTCATGTTGTGGTGGCGTCCAACCAGCCTCCATCTCACGTATATGTATATAATCCATCATAAATTGCATACATATCGCCAATATTGTAATAACAAAAGCGTTAATTACAATATAAACATTTTTTCGACGACTTGAAATTATGCAACGTGGAGCAAGCCAAAAATAATTAAGATAAAATATGACGCACATAAACGCAGGGAAACACAAGCGGATAAGATACATCACGGCATCATACTGTATGCGCTGTGGAACAAAGATAACCGAAGGCAAGGCAACGATAATCCAACAAAACAGATGAAAAATAATTAAGAAGGCGTTCTTTTTGCTCATAGTTTCCAATCAATTCTAATTTCTTAATCAATTCATATTAGCCTACTCATACCTAATAGCTTCTATCGGATCAAGTTGAGCAGCCTTCTTGGCCGGATACCATCCAAAGAAAACTCCAGTTGCCGTACAGACAAAAAAGCTAAGGAATACACTCCAAGGCTGTATAAGCACTGGCCATTTGGCAAATATATTTACTCCAAAAGTAGCACCGATACCAATGAGTACCCCAATTAATCCACCAGTAACACTTAAAAGAATTGACTCTATGAGGAACTGGCTCAGGATGTCTACCCCTCTTGCTCCGACACTCATACGCAAACCGATTTCACGAGTACGTTCAGTAACACTGACATACATGATGTTCATTATTCCAATACCTCCTACGACAAGAGATATGCCTGCAATACATGCCAACAAGATTGTCATTAGGTCTGTCGTTGAGTTCATCATGGTAGCCAACTCTTCTTGAGAACGTATATTAAAATCATCCTCATCGCCTTCAAAATCATCTGTGGCATCCTTTAGTTTATGCTGAGAACGTAAAATCGATGTAATTTCTTCTGTAGCTTTATCTGTCAAGTCCTCAGTAAGAGCAGAACATGAAATACTCTGTACGTAGGTTATAGCAAGTATACGTTTCATAACAGCCGAATAAGGCGCAAGCACCAAATCGTCCTGATCCATACCCATAGAATTGTATCCTTTACTTTTCAGGACACCTACAATACGAAAAGGAATCGTGTTAAAACGTATAACCTTCCCTACGGGATCAGATCCATCAGGAAAAAGATTATCAACAACAGTTTTTCCAACAACACAAACTTTTGCACTAGACTTTATATCTTCATCTGAAAACATCTCTCCGTCTTCAACGTCCAATTTTCGTATTGTCAAATAATCCTGGTTCACTCCATATATCGTTGATGGTGTATTGTTATTACCATTGATAAACTGGCCAGAACTATTTACCACAGGACTTATTGCACTAATATATTTGCATTGATCTTTTAGTGCTTCATAATCTGTCAATTTAAGCGTTTCCATTGAAGAAGCTTCTTGTCGCACACCTCCACGCATATCCTGCCCAGGCATAATCATTATCATATTTGACCCCATTTCGGATATTTGTTTTTGTATACTTTGCTTGCTGCCCTGTCCTATTGCCAACATGGTAATAACCGATGCCACACCAATTATTATACCAAGCATCGTAAGAAAAGAGCGCAGCTTGTTTGCTGCTATCGCACGTAATGCTATCTTAAATAAATTGGTTATACTCATTTGTTCTTTAATCTCTTTTTAAACCTCAGCTTTTAAATTTCCCAAAGGTACGATAAATCTACATTATATGAAAGTCCGAGCTCATATAAATACGAATTAATCTCCCCATATAAATAAATCAATCATCTCGAGAAGGCGGCAGCTCTGCAAGAGCTTTAGCAGCAGAAAGAATGTTATTATTAACTTCATCACTTCTTACAATACCATCACGAAGGACTATATTCCGACTCGAATAATTCGCAATATCAGGATTATGCGTTACAAAAATAATAGTTCTTCCTGCTGCATGCAATTTCTGGAATAGGACCAATATCTCGAAAGACGTGCGCGTGTCAAGATTTCCTGTAGCCTCATCTGCAAGTAAAACAGCAGGATTATTGACCAATGCACGCGCAATGGCGACACGTTGCATCTGACCTCCAGACATCTGATTTGACTTATGATAAAGACGATTGCCCAATCCGACAGCCTTCAGAGCTTCTATTGAACGCTCACGACGTTCTTTTGCACTAATACCAGGATTGTACATTAAAGGAAGCTCTACATTCTCTATACTGGTTGTCTTTGGCAAAAGATTATAATTTTGAAATACAAAGCCTATCTTGCGATTCCTCAATACAGCCCTTTCCGGCTTTTTCATTTTACGTACAGATATGCCGTCAAGATAATACTCACCACGACTAGGAGTATCGAGACATCCTAATTGATTAAGAAGAGTTGATTTACCAGAACCAGACTTACCCATTATGGTAACGAATTCTCCTTCATATATTTTAAAAGATACACCTCGCAGGGCATGTACAGTCTCATCACCAACATGAAAATCACGAAACACATTCTGAAGTTCAATGACTACCTTACGATTATCTGAATTAATATCTGACATTTCCTTATTAATTATTTTTTCTTGTTTTGACCAGGCCCTTTAGGAGCAAACGGACTAGACTCCTGCACTGAAGCTTCAGATGGCGGAACAGCATTGCCCCCATTGCCCATACCGACTTTTATCTCTGTTATTATTTTTGCACCTTTTTTGATACCACCAAGCAACTCTGTATTAATTCCATCACTGATTCCAACAGTTACAGGATGAGCCTCAAAAACATTATTACTAAATGTCCAAACTTTTTTACTGCCTTTACAATCTTTTATTATAGCATCTCCTATCAGTTCCTTTGTAGGAGTAAACCTTAATGCCTTATTCGGGACACTCAACACATTAGATTTCTCAAGTGTATAAATTGTAACATTGGCAGTAAGACCTGGTTTTAACTTTAAATCCTTATTAGGAGCACTAATTACCACCTCATAAGTAACGACATTATTAGTTGTCGTGGCCTCCTGCCTAACCTGAGTAACAGTACCTGAAAAAGTGTCATCTGGATAAGCATCAACTGTAAAAGAAACGCGTTCTCCTTCTTTAACATCACCAATATCAGCTTCATCAACATCTGCAATCACTCTCATGTCCGTAAGATCTCTTGCAATAGTGAACAATGTAGGAGTTTCAAAGCTAGCCGCAACAGTCTGCCCTTCTTCAACCTCTTTTGACAATACGACTCCATCTATTGGTGATGTGATAGTAGCATATCCAAGATTAGTCTGAGCTTTCTGAACGCTCTCTTTTTGCTGTCTTACTGCATCTTGTGCCTGACGGTATGACAATAATGCATTCTCATAATCATCAGCGCTAATTAGACCTTTTTTATATAGCGCATTATAGCGTTTATAATTAGCCTGCTGGTAACGCAAGTTACTAGTTGCATCGCTCAAATTAGCCTTTGCAATATTTAACTCGCTGATAAGATTTGTCTTATCCAGTTCAGCTATAACCTGTCCTTTTTTGACAACAGTATTATAATCGACATAGATTTTATCAACTATACCAGATACCTGTGTACCAACGTCAACAGAGGTCACAGGCTCTATCGTACCTGTCGCTGTAACACTATTAGAAATATTGCTCACACCAACTACAGCAGTGTCATATGAAATCTCATGCTTTCCTTTGCCGCAGAAAAACAAGCTGCAACAAACAACGATAATGACAACAACTGCCAAACTAATGATAATCTTTTTCTTCATTTTACCGGGTTATATTAAATTCATTTCTTCACCTTTATAGAAATTAAGTAGTTGCAAATAAAGAATGGTCATATATTTGCTCTCTAAACGACTCTGCTGAGCATTAAGTAATACTGTTTTTGCATTAGTAAGCTCAACAATATTTTTAAGACCTAAACGAAATTGTTCACTTAAAAGCCCATAACTTTCTTCTGCACTACTAACGCTAACTTGTGCCGACCTAAAACGCTGTTGATTTGTCATCGCATTTATCCAAAATCCTTGAATTGTTAAAGCAAGATTACTTTGAGCATCTGCAACTTCAAGCTCTGATTGCTGAAGCCCCATCTTTGCCTTATTAATTGCTGTTTTAGTTGAACGATTGTCAAATATTGGTATACTTAAGGTGACGCCTAGCGAACCATTAAAATTGCTTTTCATTTGATTTGCCCAATTTTGCTCGATACCTGTTAGCGTGTTTGTCCCCACTCCTCCAGAAAGACTTATTGTGGGACTATAACCAGCTTTAGCAATCTCAATATCCAAATTACGAGCCTCAACATCTAATTTTGCATTTTGCATTTCCGGGCGAAGCGAAAGAGCATTATCTAAGACTTCTTTTGCAGAAGGTATAACTCCAAGAGCCTGTTCATCTGTTGAACTAGGCAAAGCTATGTCAAAAACATAATCATAGTTTAACCTAAGAAGGTTTTTCATCTGAAGCTTATAATCTTCTAATTCACCTTTAATATTTACAAGATTATACTCATCTGTAGCGACCTGCGCATCAAGTTGAGCCAAATCAGCTTTTGACAACGAGCCGACATCGTACATTTCCTTTCCCCTTGCCGCATTCTGTTTACTTATCTCAAGTATTTGAGCGTTTACATCAACAGCTTCGCTGACATATAAAATCTGAACATAAAGCTGGACGATCTGCTCCTGAATACTATTAACATTTTCTTCTAAGCTTAAATTGGCCTGCTGGCTTGTTATCTTCTGCAATTTTATATTGTTATGATTTTTATTTCCATTCCATACAGTCCAAGTTGCATTTAATCCATAATCGCCAGCATAGCTACCTTTATCCGTTTGAGATTTATCACCACTTAAAAAAGGTTGATAACCGGCCTGATGAGTAGTTGAAAACGACAATGACGGAAAAAGACTTGCGCTTGCCTCTTTAACATCTTCTTTTGTAGATGCAACAGAAAGGATACCGGTTTGTATCTTTATGTTGTTCTTAATCGCATAATCAATGCATTCCTTTAAAGTCCACTGTTTTACCTCGCCAGCGAACGCTATCGCAGGTGTCAAAAACAATGCACCGATCATAAAAAATTTTGTTATCTTCATATCCTTGCATTAAATAATCTGTATGCAAAAATAAGAAGAAAAAAAATACATAAAAAACAAAATGGATATATGTAACTACTTAGTAGAGACAATTATCCATTTTGTCGATTTTCGCCAAAAGTCTTAACAAAAGTTATTTAATTATGATAAAGAACTTAACCTGGCTATATACTTCCCAAGAATATCAAACTCGATATTGACCTTACTTCCTAATTTAATATCACAAAAATTTGTATGTTCAAATGTATAAGGAATTATCGCGACCTGAAATGTGTCCGCGGTCGGGTTACATACAGTAAGAGAAACACCATTTACCGTTACACTACCTTTATCCACTGTAAAATATCCACGACGAGCCATCTCTTTGTCAAACGGATATTTAAACGTAAAATAAGTACTGCCGTTGGCGTCTTCAATATTAATACATTCAGCCGTCATATCAACATGACCTTGCACAATATGCCCGTCAAGACGTCCATTCATTATCATTGAACGTTCAACATTAACTTTATCACCAACAGATAACAAGCCAAGATTTGAACGCTCCAATGTCTCCTTCATGGCTGTAACAGTATACTCATCATTATCAAGGTTCACAACAGTAAGACACACACCATTATGTGAAACACTTTGGTCTATTTTCAATTCATTTGCAAAAGAACATCTGAATGTATAATTTACATTATCTTTATCTTTTTCAATTGCAGACACTATAGCCATATCTTCTATAATTCCAGAAAACATAATAATGATAACTTTTAAATTAAACAATATGGGCAGGATACAATCCTGCCCTTTATACTGAAAAAGACCGTACCAGTGATGTGATGAAACTCCGAGCAATATAAGGATTTGAGAGCTCTCCGCCTTTGTAATCCACCGGCTTTACAGCTATATCATAAGATATTGTGGCCCGCCATTAGCAAAAGAAGTCTTCTCGGTTTTCAGTTTTAATTTGATGAGTATCCCGATCGAACTAATACGGTCTGTATTTACATCTTTTGATGATGCAAAATTACATATTTATTCTCAATGCTGCAAATATTTCAATACGATTTTTATGAATTAGCATATAATACTTTTTCATTAGCAAAAAACTTTTAGTATTCCACAATACATAGCATTAACATTTATTTTAGACTGAATAGAATACGTCCTTAGTCACAAGCATTTCATTATAAATCATTTATCTTGCTTGAACTACTCCATTACATGCATTAATCACTCACCTTATGTACAGCCAAATAAAATGACCCGATAAAATAAAATTCAATATCACGAAACATTAAAAAATAAAATATAATTATATTCTATTCTAATTCAAAAATAAAATGTAATTTTGCGCCCGAATAAAAAACCACAGAAATGAAAAAGGCAACATCAAAAAAAATTCTAATTGTAACAGCTATTTGCGCTGTAATAGCATGTCTTCTTTGCTATTATTATTTATTTTCTTCAATGTCTACAAAAGAAAACAACACATATGTATATATAGATGATGACGATAATATTGACTCTGTATATGCAAAACTTGAGCCTATAGCAACAAGCAACTCTATGTCTGGCTTCAAAATATTGGTAAAATACAGTTCATATACAAAAAATATCAGAACCGGACGATATGAGATTGAAAAAGGGAATGGCGCATTTACAGTGTTCAGAAAACTAAAAAATGGCCTTCAATCATCAGTAAACCTTACAATACCAAGTGTAAGAACTGTTGATAAGCTTGCTGAAATCATCTCAAAGAAAATGATGATGGATAGTTTGTCAATACATAAAGCACTGACAGATTCTGCAACATGTGCAAAATACGGATATACAACACAAACAATATTGTGCATGTTTATCCCAAATACATATGAATTATATTGGAACATTTCCGTAGACAAATTTCTAGAAAAAATGAATAAAGAAAACAAAAAGTTCTGGAATTTTGAGCGGACTCAAAAGGCTAAAGCCATGAACCTGACAAAAGAAGAGGTAATAACAATGGCAAGTATTGTTGATGAAGAAACTGCAAACGACAAAGAAAAGCCTATGATTGCAGGAATGTATTACAATAGATTAAAAGCCGGAATGCCATTACAAGCAGACCCGACTATAAAATTTGCATTGCAGGACTTCAACATAAGGCGCATTTACAATAACATGTTGACCGTTAAAAGCCCATATAACACATATAAAAATATAGGTCTGCCTCCCGGCCCAATAAGGATTCCAACTGTTGCGGGCATCGATGCAGTGTTAAATCACGTTCATCACAATTATTTATATATGTGTGCAAAAGAAGATTTTAGCGGTACACATAACTTTGCTGAAACATATGACGAACATTTAAAGAATGCAGCAAAATACTCTGAAGCATTAAATAAAAGAGGAATTCAATAATCACAATATATGTCAAGTGCAGGACTATGATTTTAGAGGATCTAATAATAAGATCACTAAATCATAGTCCTGCATTGTTTAATGCATATAAATTAAGACAAAGATTAAATTAAACGGTAAACCTAGTAAATATTAGTTGCAATTTCTTAGTTTGTCTTTGATTACTAATAACATAAGCCACACAAAACGATAAAAACGACTACAATTTGTTTTGTTTTGTCTTAGGTTTACATTATCTTTGCACAATAATTCAGATTATTATGGTAATGAACGAAGAGATTAAGAATGAAGAGAAGAAAAGTCTTAGCTTTGTTGAACAACTAGTAGAAAGCGACTTGGCAGAAGGTAAAAACGGAGGAAGAATACAAACACGTTTTCCGCCTGAACCAAACGGATACTTACACATAGGACACGCTAAGGCTATTTGCATGGATTTCGGTGTCGCTGAGAAATACAACGGCATCTGCAATCTACGCTTCGATGACACAAACCCAAGCAAAGAAGATACCGAGTATGTTGATTCTATTCTTAATGATATAAAGTGGCTGGGATTTCATTGGGAAAACGTTTATTATGCTTCTGACTACTTCCAACAGCTTTGGGATTTTGCCGTATGGATGATCAAAGAAGGAAAAGCATATATAGACGAACAGTCAAGTGAAATGATTGCCGAGCAGAAAGGGACACCAACACAGCCCGGCACGCCATCGCCCTATAGAGACAGACCTATTGAAGAAAACCTTGAGCTCTTCAATAAGATGAACACTCCTGACGTGGAAGAAGGCTCTATGGTTCTACGAGCTAAACTTGATATGGCAAATCCGAATATGCATTTCCGTGACCCTATTATGTATCGTATAATACATACACCACATCATCGTACAGGGACAAAATGGCATGCATACCCGATGTATGACTTTGCACATGGACAAAGTGATTTCTTCGAAGGAGTAACCCATTCAATATGCACACTCGAATTTGTCCCCCACCGTCCACTCTATGATAAGTTCATTGACGAACTGAAAGCATATAAAGGTGAAACAGAAAACATCAATGACAATCGTCCCAGACAGATTGAATTCAATCGTCTAAATCTTACATATACTGTAATGAGCAAACGTAAATTACATGCGCTTGTTGATGAGCATAAAGTAAACGGATGGGACGATCCTCGTATGCCGACTATTTGCGGTATGCGCAGAAGAGGGTATTCACCAGAAAGCATTAGAAACTTCATAAAGAGTATCGGATATACAAAGTTTGATGCTCTTAATGATATGGCACTTCTCGAAGCTGCTGTCCGTGACGACCTTAACAAAAGAGCTATAAGGGTTTCGGCTGTTGTCAATCCCGTGAAACTTGTTATCACAAACTATCCGGAGGGTCAAACCGAAGAAATGGAGGCAATCAACAATCCTGAAAACGAAGCTGATGGAAGCCACATGATTACTTTCAGCAGGAATCTATGGATTGAACGTGAAGACTTTATGGAAGATGCCCCTAAAAAGTTCTTCAGAATGACTCCAGGAAAAGAGGTACGCCTTAAAAATGCATATATAGTTAAATGTACAGGATACACAAAAGACGAGAACGGTAACATTACAGAAATACAAGCCGAATATGACCCTATCAGCAAAAGCGGCATGGAAGGAGCAAACCGCAAAGTAAAAGGAACGCTACATTGGGTAAGTGCAGACTATTGCCAAAAAGCAGAAGTAAGAATATACGACCGTCTGTTTAACGTGGAGAATCCTTCTGCTGACGAAAGGGATTTCAGAGAGCTTCTTAATCCTGACTCACTCACAATTATCCCTGAGTGTTATGTTGAAAAATTCGCAGCAGAAAAGAAGCCGGGAGAATATCTGCAGTTCCAACGCATTGGATACTTCATGGCCGATTTAAGTTCTACCCCCGACCATCTTGTTTTCAACAAAACAGTCGGCCTAAAGGACACATGGTCTAAAATTAATAAAAATTGAATAGATGTCATATAATAACTCTGAAGATTATTTTGAGTCAAACGAATTCAAAGCCACTCTGAAAAAATTTGAAGAAGCTGAAAGAAGTGGACAGGAAATAATATTAGATTCCGAAGAATTTGTTGATATTGCTGAATATTACTATAATCATGGCAAAGTTAATGCAGCAATAGAGATAATCAACAGAGCTATAGACCTATATCCAGGAGCTGCCGCTCCGCTTTTATTTAAAGCGAGAATGGCACTTCTGGATTACAATGACATTAATAAAGCCAATTTATACGCAGACTTAATTAACGACAAGAATGATTTAGAATATTTCTACCTCAAGGCAGAAATAATGATTAATGAGGGGAAAATAGAAGAAGCCGACAACTACCTTGAAAATAAATACGAAGAAATTGATGATGACGAAAAAGACTATTTTGCCATTGACACAACAGCTTTATACATAGACTATAACATTATAGGAAAAGCTAATAAGTGGATAAAGAAATCAGAAGCAGTTGATACAGTCGAATATAAAGAGCAATATGCAAGAATTATGATGGAAAATGGCGATTATAAGAAAAGCCAAGAGCTATTTAATGAATTAATAGACAATAATCCCTACTCCACTCAATATTGGAACTCGCTTGCATCTTCACAATTTTTATGCAATAATATTGAGGAAGCCATACAAAGTTGTGAATTTGCCCTTGCAATTAACCCTGAAAATGCAACGGCGCTCCTAAACAAAGCAAACGGTCTTTATAATCTCGGGAATTATAAAGAAGCCTTGAAATATTATACAAGATATTGCGAACAGTGCCCTAATGACGAAAATGGCGAGACTCTGATAGGATTCTGTAATATGTTGCTTGAGGATTATCTTAATGCCATTAAACATTTTCAAATTGCAGAAAGATTATCTGCACAGAATTCTCCAATGCTAACAGACATTTATAAAGACTGGGCATTTGCATTATGCCGTCTTGGAAGAATTGACGAAAGTATGACAGTCCTTGACAAAGCGCAAAATATAGGATGCGACCAAAATGAATTGTTGGTTTACAGAGGCAGCCTGCTTATCGGGAGCGGACGTTTTTATGAGTCTAAAAAATATTTTCTTAAAGCAATCAAAGACTCTGACTACTCTCCAAATATTGTAATGAAGACCGCAATCGTTATTTACGAAAGCGGAAATATTAACGTAGCATACAAGATGTTTCAAATGCTATACAAGAAATATCCTAATTGGACTAAGGGATACGCATATTATGCAGCCATTTGTTACTCTCTAAATAAAGAAGACGAATTTCTGAAAAATCTTAAAAAGGCAGTAATATTTTCACCTGAAGAAAGTAAAATTGTATTAGGAAAATTATTTCCAGAAGATATGGAAACAAATTATTATTACCAATATATGCTCAACAAACTTGGTAAATCATGATAATGCTGCATCAACTAAAGGTTTATTAAATACTAATTATCTGAAGACTAGGGAGAAAAGTATCCCGCTAAAATTTCTATATTTAATCAATCAAATTTCATCTTTATATTTTCATATTAATTAAACAAAGGAGGATAATAACCTCATTTATCATGAAGCAGACAGAGGCGTTTTCCTTGACTTGACATCAAAGCATAAACATATAAATTGCGAAACATAAAAGACGAATTAATTTCCCTTATAAAAATCGAAACATTTAGCATTATTCTCATTATACTTTAGTACGAATTCGCCACAAAGAACGAATCATCAATAGAAGAAAGCACAAAATAGTTTCAAATTGAAAACCTATTATTTACGTATAAGAACTTAGTAACTTTTGAACAAAAAGTGGCTGAGTTTTCATGCATAAACCATAGGATTATCTCATTGAAACAAATGCATACATAAAATTTAAGTTGAATAATTTAATCTGCGACAATGAAAAATGCTCTTAAAGAAGAAAGATATTATTTTTCTATAAAAAATTTCATTATATTTGTTTTTAACATATAAATGATGTATTTTTACGTCACAATATGAATATAATGTATTATGTGGAAATATTACGCATTATTGTCCGCTCTGTTTGCCTCATTAACAGCTATATTTGCGAAAATAGGCATTAAAGATGTAAATTCAGACTTAGCTACAGCCATAAGAACATCAATAATAGTATTATTGACATGGGGCATTGTTCTATTTTGTGGAGTTGAAGATAAGATTAAGGATATCAGTTTACACTCATGGCTATTCCTTATTCTATCAGGTATAGCCACAGGATGTTCTTGGTTGTTTTATTTTAAAGCTTTACAAAATGGTGATGTTTCACGCGTTGCCCCAATAGACAAACTTAGTGTTCCACTAACTATATTTATGTCATTTATAATATTAAAAGAACCTATCAGCTTTAGAACCATTGCAGGCGGAATATTAATCACAGGCGGAAGCATACTCTTATTGTTAAAATGAAGATACTTATAATTGAAGACGAAAGAGAACTTTCAGACAACATTGTAACATTCTTAAGTTCTGAAAATTATTTGTGTGAACAGGCATTCACCTTTGCAGATGCAAGAATGAAAGTGCATTTATATGAATATGAATGCATTGTTCTTGACATAATGCTGCCAGATGGAAACGGCCTTGAACTATTAAAAGAAATCAGAGACAGACATAGCCAAGTAGGAGTAATCATTGTGTCAGCAAAAGACTCAATTAATGATAAAATAACAGGCCTGGAAGTAGGTGCTGATGACTATCTGGCAAAACCGTTTAGTCTGCCGGAACTTAAAATGCGAATATACGCGATCATCAGACGAAAAAAATTTTATACCAGCAATATTCTGTGCAGCAACGGCATAAAAATTGATCTGCTAAAAAAGACCGTAACAATAAACTCTGAAACAATAACCCTCACAAGAACTGAATACGAACTGCTGTTATTTTTAATAAGCAATAAGAATAAGGTTATATCAAAACTTTCTATGGCCGAACATTTAACCGGAGAAATGGCCGACATGCTAGACAATCATAATTTTGTATATACGCATATCAAAAATCTGAAGGCAAAACTTACAAGACAAGGATGTTCAGAGTGTATTAAAAATATTTACGGTACAGGATACAAATGGATAGAAGAATGAGAAGAAGTAATCTTATAGACAAAGCCATGCTACAGTTCACCATTTGCGTAACTATTCTCATGCTATTGGCAACGCCATTATTTTATTGGCTCACAAAACACTATTATGCAGAAGACCTCATACTGGTTATTGATACAATAAAACACGGAAAAGACATTCCCCCACTCGATGTTGAACGAGACATCATGCATGGAATCATGATACAATTCGGACTGATAATATGCATCATCGGAATATCTGTAATATTAATAATGAAAAATATTTCTGTAAAGCTTTGGACACCTTTTTATTATACACTAAGCCAAATAAGCAGATTTAAACTTGAGGACAAAAAGGTGCCACTGTTTCCGGAAAACAAGGTAAATGAATTTACTAAATTAAATGAGGCTGTAACAATCCTTATGAGAAACAGCCTGATAAGTTATAATATACAAAAAGAATTTACAGAAAATGCATCACATGAGATGCAAACACCTTTAGCTATATTCCAAAGCAAACTCGATAATTTGTTACAAGACGAGCATCTCACTAAAAAGCAAGCAGATACTATACAAGACCTTTACAATCTTACAGTACGCCTGACACGCCTCAACAAGAATCTATTATTGCTTGCAAGAATAGACAACAATCAATATAATGAAATGTCTGAAGTTGATATAATAAATATCTTAAATCGTATGTTGCCCTTGTTGCATTCTATATCTGACGGGATAACTATTATAAGAGATTTTAAACTTCCGTCTATGATAATTAAATGTAATAGCACTCTTTTAGAAAGCATGATCAACAATTTAATTGTAAATGCTTTAAGACACAACCAAATTAATGGTGAAATAATAATAACAGTTGAGCAAGACAGAATGATTATCTCAAATACATCAAATGGAATGGCACTTGATGAAAACTTATTGTTTAATCGCTTTTATAGACCGATACGCGATAATAAGGGCAGTGGTCTTGGGTTGTCCATCGTAAAAGCGATATGCAAATTTCATAATTGGAAAATTGAATACAAACACTTTAACAACAAGAATCATTTTATCATAGCATTTAAATAATATATAAAGATATCCTTAGCATAATTGGCTATCATCATAAATATTCACTTCACGAATTAATCATAACCACCTATAAATCGATACATTACAACGACAAGACATCTCATCCAAATAACATATCCATAACGAGAATAATGCCAAGCAGTATTATTGCATAATAAGTATGATTAATAAATTAATCTATACAGAAAGGCCAACACAAATACATTCGCCCGTAAATATTATTTATAATAAAATTGTCTTATAAGACTTTTCTGTTCTTATAGTTTAGCATTATCATTTGTACAAATAACACCACATAAAATGCTATATTTAACACTATTGTCCTAAAATCTACAAAATGTCTTCAAAATTTCCACTTATTTTTGTGCAAAAAACAGATGAAAAGAACTATTATCATATCTACAATTTCAGCAATAATAATCGTTTTTTTGTATTATTCCAGGGTATTTATATCCTATTTTTGAAATATTGGATGCTATAGACAAACAATTAACAATTGCTTTAAATTTTAATGGAGGCTCAATTGTAGATGCCATTCTATATGCCATGTCATCAAGAATAACATGTTCAATCTGTGTTTTAATAGCAATCACTTTATATTTTCTAAGAAAAAAAACAAAACTAAGAAGATATCTTGTTATTGTTCTGGGATTAACACTCGTCATAACATTATGTGATCAGATATCAGCTTCTGTTATAAAGCCATATGTATGCCGTTTAAGACCATCACACACCATTGGCGTATGCGAATTTTTACATTACGTATATGGTTACAAAGGAGGTCAATATGGATTTGTATCCAGCCATGCAGCCAATACATTAGGAGCCGCCGCATTTTTATCTTACATAATTAAAAACAAAAGAATTACAATTTATCTGTTTACATGGGCTTTTATCGTTTGCTATTCTAGAATATATTTAGGGGTGCATTATTTGGGCGATGTAATATGTGGTGGTATTCTAGGCGCTGCGATAGGATATACAACAGCTTTCGCTATAAACAGCATTATCATTAGATATATCACATGGAAACATCTTCGTTCATATAAAGCCCAATTAAGATAAAAACGCTGAAATAAACATTATATATTATTTTAGCACTGCCGACAAAGGTATTTTATATTGCATAGAAAAAATTAGGAATAAATATCGCTTTAAATAAGTTTTATTTTTAATTTTGCAATTCAATATTATGTTAGGGCTTGCAATTATGCTTCACACGATAATATGTGAGGCATATTTTAATGTATTGCTCATAAAATCAGAAATATGAATAAACAGGAAAAAAAATTATTATTAATTCTAATGGTGATATGCGTGATATCACTTATCTCATTCATCGGTTTGTCATTATTTAATACTCGTGGCGAACCGCGTGAGGCTATAGTATCATTGTCTATGCTAAAATACGGCAACTGGATATTACCAATAAACAACGGAATAGACATTGCATATAAACCGCCATTGCTACACTGGTTTATAGCGTTATTATCATATATTTACGGAGAAGTTACTACGTTCACCGCACGTATGCCTTCAGCCCTATCATTAATAGCAATGATTGCTGCAGGATATGTATTCTTTGCCAAGCGCAAAGATGCAACAACTGCTTTCATCGCCGGCATAATTACACTCACCTGCTTTGAAGTACATAGAGCAGGAACATCATGCCGTGTTGACATGCTGCTGAGTTCGCTTATAGTTATCGCCCTATATCAGCTGCACAAATGGGGCGAAAAAGGAATGAAAGGTTTTCCGCTATGGGGTGTATTAGCAATGAGTGGTGCCTTCCTGACTAAAGGGCCTATTGGCATATTATTACCATGCCTTGTGGAGTTTGTATATCTACTTATACGTGGAACAAAGCCCGCAAAACTTATTTTTACTTTCATATTGATTGGTCTATCTGCATGTATACTTCCATCTTTATGGTACATTGCTGCATATAGGCAAGGCGGAGACAAATTTTTAGAATTAGTTTATGAAGAAAATGTCCTACGCTTTCTTGGCAAGATGTCATATTCTTCACACGAGAAACCTGCATATTATAATTTAATAACAGTAATTGCCGGATATGTCCCCTACACTCTTCTTGTAATTATATCGCTTTTTGCTATTAAATATAAGTCGTTTGATTTTGGAATAAACCAATGGTGGAAAAAACTTCGCAATCGAATTAAAACAATGGATTCAGCACATTTATTTTCACTATTGAGCATAGTTATTATTTTCGTATTCTATTGCATTCCAAAAAGCAAACGTAGCGTTTACCTTTTACCGATATATCCGTTCATTGCCTTTTTCTTAGCAGAATATATAATATACCTATCCCATAAACATAAAATTGTCTTAAAGGTTTTTGGAAATATCATGGCAGGAATATCAATTCTGCTAGTGATTTGTTTTTTTGCTGTAAGAATCAACATTATACCTGAAAGCATTTTTTCAGGCAAACATGCAGTAGAAAACATAAATATGATGAGAGACTTGGCCACTACAGAATTGAATTTTATGTCTATAATAATATTGGCAATCCCTATCATAGCTTCTATTATATTTTGGCGTATTAAGAATCAGAGCCCTTACAAATTAGTGTTATCCACATTAGGAATTGTTTGGGGAATCTTCATTTCTCTAGACGGATTCTATCAACCTGTAATACTTAGTTCTAAGTCAGACTACAATGTTGCCATGCAAATAAAAAAGATTGTACCAAGTGGCAGAATATATTCATATAGAACAGACATAGTTGTTGGAGACCGTATGCACCCGTTCACAATAAACTTTTATCTTGGCGACCGTGTTGTGCCGTTTGACTGTTTCAACCCTTCATATGGTTACCTTATTGCAGGAAATGATGACATTGAAACTTTCAAAAAAACATACCCCAATTATAGAGTAGAAGAAATTCGTGATTTTAAACATCGCAGCTGTGATGATAAAAAATGGTTGCACTTTTATAAATTCTACAACAACGGAACAAATAAACAGAATTACAAATCAATATAACAATAAAAATAAACCTGAACAATGAACCTTTTAATAGTTGTACCATGCTATAATGAAGAGGAAATGCTGCCGGAAACCACTAAACAATTAACTGCAGTAATAGATAAAATGGTGCATGACAGAAGCATCAGCACCGGCAGGATCTTGTATATTGATGATGGAAGCAAAGACAACACATGGAAACTGATAGAAAAATATGCCTCAGAAAGCAACAAAGTATGCGGTTTAAAACTATCTCGAAATTCGGGACACCAATTCGCCCTTACTGCAGGACTTGAATGGGCTTCTGAAAATGCGGATGCAGCAATATCAATTGATGCAGACCTGCAAGATGACGTCAATGCAATATATGACATGGTCAAATGTTTTAATGATGGTAAAGACATCGTTTACGGAGTAAGACGTGAACGCAAGACAGATACGTTTTTCAAACGCAATACAGCACTTTTATTTTACAAACTCATGAATAAGCTAGGCGGTAAGATAATCTATAACCATGCAGACTTCAGACTGATGAGCCGTAGGGCCCTTAAATCATTAATGGATTATCCCGAGCGTAATCTATTTTTACGTGGAATGGTCGCTTCATTAGGATATCCGTCAGATATAGTTTATTATGACAGAAAAGAAAGAATGGCTGGTGTATCTAAATATCCATTAAAGAAAATGATCAGCTTTGCCCTAGACGGAATAACATCCTTCTCAATAAAACCTTTACACTATATTACTTACCTTGGTGTTGTATTCATATTGATTTCTATAGCCGTAATTATATATGCACTGATATCATATTTCGACAGAGATGCAATTCAAGGTTGGACATCTCTTCTTATATCTGTATGGTTTATTGGCGGGTGTATACTTATCGCATGCGGGGTCATTGGTGAATATGTTGGAAAAATCTACATTGAGACAAAAAGAAGACCATTATATTTTATAGAAAAGACCGCAGGCATTTCGAATAAATAAATAAAAGCATAGCTATCATATAAAGACTCCTCGGATTTTAAATGTTTAAATCCGAGGAGTCTTTATATGATAAATCTTTATAGTAACAAGATTTATTATTTTGTAACATGGAACCAATCAGCCTCTAACCATCCTCTATTAGCCTTACCAGCAGGTTCTGCTGCTACAAAACCAATTTTAGCTCCAATCCATTTGCCTTCACGCATCTTGAAACTTTCGCCTACTTTCTTATATTTTTTTCCGTCTAAGCTATATGCAAAATTACAGATGCCCTCATTAACCATCATACGGAGATAAATATCTTCGTGAATGGCTGGTTGATAATCAATCTTATCAACTTCAGTAGGCTTAAGCTTGGCAATGATATTAACTTTTTCCGGCTTTCCTTTATCAGCTTTTAAGCAAGTAATCTGCTGAAGTTCAAATTCATCCCCAACTCTTTTTACAACAATAGCAGAATAGTCGAGTCCCATCATAATCAGACCTCCAAACTGGTTCTGATCTTTAGCAGTTACACGTACTTTAGCTGTTGCTGTAAATTTATCAGCAGGAGTTTTCTGAAGCAGCAAATTCGGCACTTCCCATAAGTTCACGAAATTCTCACTTAACTTATGATTGTAGACTCTAAAAGTACCAAATGAAGTAGGCATACCAAAGAACTGATTATAATTTGCATGCCACTGCCATTGTTTACCCAAGAGAGGCTGATTAAACTCATCGCTTTCAACAGGATTTTGAATAGGCCAAGCTTTAGATGTTTTTGGCTTACGGTAAGTTTTAACAGGATCACCGCAATAATCACCATCTTTATCTATTCCCATAACAGGCCAATTATCTCTCCATTCAACCGGCTGCAAATGCACTACACGTCCATAACAGCCCTTATCTTGAAAATGTAAGAACCAATCTTCGCCAAATGCGGTATGAACCCACGCTCCTTGGTGAGGGCCATTGACATCACTCTTTCCTTGGGCTAATACTTTTTTGCACTCATAAGGACCAAATGGATTCTTAGATCTCATAGCAAGCTGGAATCCTGTAGGTACTCCACCTGCTGGGCACATAATCCAATACCATCCTTCCCTCTTATAAAACTTTGGACCTTCACAAGTTCGGTTCTCCGTTCCATTACCATCAAAAACAATAACAGGATCACCGATAGCTTTTGTTCCATCAGCAGATAATTCACGCACTACTATTACAGATGCGAAACGTGATCTACTATTTGCATAAGCACTTACAAGATAGCATCGCCCGTCCTCATCCCATAGTGGTGTACTGTCAATATTGCCAGGTCCCGGAATAACGCAAACTGGCTTCTCCCACTCTCCGGCAGGATTCTTTGTCTTTACCATGAACACGCCATAATCAGGATCACCCCAGTAAATATAAAATTCTCCATTATGATACCTGATACTAGGAGCCCATACGCCATTACCGTGAGAAGGCATATTGTAAACGCTTGCCGGCTCAATATC
>OGMT01000012.1_pt1 | contig 155663 bp, 122 predicted proteins | sample 1573271 | NCBI WGS metagenome assembly OGMT01 (sample SAMEA2582000, study PRJEB24529) | metagenome | biome: Human gut stool | place: China | collected 2011 | reverse complement strand
TAAGCGAGACCGCTGTTCGCATTCGAGTTGTTGCCGGACCGCAAAACACAACGGCCTCGGCTTCCACTTATCCAAAATCCTGCTGCATAATGTGTTACATACATACTTGTATCTCCCTTGTGTACTCTGCTGGGCAATACATCGCACTTGGCACCATGTACTATGCGCACGACACAATTTCCATTGGAAGCGTCAACTGTTTTAACAGTCCGTTCGGTTTTGTTTACGGGGTCATAAATATGCGCTGTATAATCTATTGGATATGAACTGTCGTTCTCCGTGCATTTTGCCTTGTAGAACGCTTCATAGCTCGGCACATTAAAAGCGATATAGTCCATCCATTCTGAATCACAACCCACATAATGCTTCAATCCAAGTATGGAGTTGAGCGTATTGCCGGTATTATTGCTGTCAGCCATGCCAATGGAATCCAGTTTATTCAAAATGCTGTCATGTCCGCCATTGCCCACAACCGACTGTTCGTTGGTTGTTCCGCTCAAAGCCCACCATAGATTGCTAATCTCTTTATGCTGTTCGTAATCCTGCAACTGATAGCCGACTCCACGTAAGCGGCAGATGTTTTGGAAATCCTTTGCCGTGTAATTCAAACCGCCGATAGGCATCTCAATAGGATTACCCTCACTGTCGTATTTCCATTCGTTAGATGTAACGGATGTTCCGTTGCCTTTCTTCGAACGTATATCACCGGAAAGGCTGCGTGGCATCTTCAAACCGTCAACGGTAATAGGATATACACCGACCAGACTGTCGTTGTCGCCAACCGTGTGTTCGGTCCATTCGGGTTCTATGGCTTCAATACTGCTGCTGTCTACAACAAGGCACTCTATGTCGCCAATGTCACGGAAAGAAGTGAAATAAAACCATTTTGCACCGTTAGGTATGTCACAGAACACATAATCACCGATGTTGAAGTCAAAATAGGTATGGCTTACAGACATGATGAACGTACTGAGCACACGGTTGTTTTCATCAGTGAACACGCCTCCAAGCCGGGCATGGTTCAGACCGGGCCATCTTACCTGCTTCATTCCTCTCACATCCATCTTGTAGCTGTTCGTATTGGATGCGGTGGTTATGACATCCTCGCCTATGACTTCACCGACAACGGCATCAATCGCATACACTCCGGTATTTTCCATATATAGCAATTCCGACAACAGGGATTTTCTGCTATGCAATGCAGTTGAGAGCGGTTCGGTCTCTGTTATAGAAGGGAAAAAATACTTTACTTGGTTCTTGTAGTCGTTCACTCCCTTGTACCAATGGTGCGGAGCATGCCAGAATATATCAAAGCCCTCTCCAGCGGTGTCCGTTATGTCAAAGCTGCTGCCGTTTTTCAGGTAGTTGAAATCCGTATCGCTTAACTGCACGCCTTCCATCTGGTTTTTCTTCGTGTTGAATGAGCATTTATAGGCATGGCATCCTTTCTTGATGGCAAGGGTATGCCCGCTTGGAATATATGTGTTGCCATAATCCGCCCCCGTCTTGTTTTCGGGATTGCTATACTTCTCACACGAATCATTGTCTACCGTATCGCTGATTTTCACAATAGAGAACTGCGAATTATGAAGTTCAAGTTGGGGAAAATACCGGACAAGCTCTTCGATTTCGTTCTGCTCTATCAGTTCGACCAATATCCATCGTCCGGTTATTCCGCTACACTGTCCTTTTTCATCGTACGCATTACCATTCGCATCCAATCCTATAGCCCCACCGTTTTTTATGGAACGAAGCATTTCAACACTCGCCGTAGCATTTACGTTGGGAATACGGACGGTTTTCAATTCACTTGCATTGACCACCTGTTCCAACAGAGTCATCGTATCAATATACGGACATTCATTCACGAATATTTTTGTAACCTTACTGACACCACCAAGAGAAAGCCCGCCGGGATAAGTCAGATTAGGCAGATTGTTCAATACAAGTTCAGTGATAGTACCGGGAAGGGCAAGCGTACTTATCGGAGAAGTTTCAGCAAACGTTATTGCAGACAAAGAAGTATTATCGGCATGCACACTCTCCATTCGTGGACACTTTGAGCAATTGACGGTTATAATTTCCGTGTTTCGAATATCCAATGTAGTGAGAAACGGCATGTCTCCTAAATCCAAATTGGTAAGAAATCCGGTGTTTCCGGGCGACATTTTCCATTCCTTATGATTTTCACTACCGAGATACAGTTCCTGTAGCAACGACATTTTTGAAAGGGTATTCCCGAATTGAGGGTCAATACTTACTTCACTTAAATCTATCATGCTCATGCGGTCTGCCTGATATATGTACAGCATGATGTTTTCCCCATGCTGGAAATCTGTGAATGTACCGCTTTCCCCTGCCTTCAGAAAGATTCCCTGTGTAATGTTTCCACTATCGTTACCGATACCGAAATACCCACTCTTGGCCGCTTTAAATCTGATGACTGCACCTTCTTTTGCACCGATACGTCCACCAATATAACCGCTTTCCGCCTTGAAATCCCCACAGCGGTAGTATCCGTCACGGATGCGCCAGCGTTGTTCTATAAAAGCGGGAAGAGATGTCAGTCCCAGCCCTTGCAATGCATAGAAATAGAGGTCGTTATATCCTGTATATTTGATATACTTCCGTTCTCCGTCATAACTTGAAACAACTTTAGGCCATTTTTTCATTATCTGTTTTACAAAATAATAGTCAGCCCCCTTGGGAGAAAACGGTCCGGCACCGATTCCAAGTGTATCGGGAAGCGAACGCATCGTATCTGCTATTGCAGGCAATGTAATTGTATTGGCATTTTGGTCTACATCCATAGTCTGCTGACCACGTATATCATTCCAAAGCACGCTTCCTCTTCCGGCGTATGCACTGTTTGTCAGGTCACCGGGGTCAACTTCCGGGTCAATGGTTTGCCCGCCGTCATTATCCTTACCGTTACAGGTATCACAGTCATAAACTTTATTAAGATACATTCTTCGTGCTTCCATACCGTTTGCTCCGCTATAAACACCGTCCTTGACGCTGCAGCCGTCTTCAAGGAAGAACATCGGTTGCATGTTTTTCGCCTGTTGGTCGACAGCGGCAAGATAATCGGTGAAAAGATAATAGGAAACCAATGAGTACGGATTGATGTATTTCCACATCTGTGTCTTCCAAATTTCCTGCCATTTCCCTGCGAGTTCTTCCTTGGCATAATCGCAACTATCACAGAATTTCAGGACTTGATAAAGGTCATAAGGAACTTTCCGTCCCATAGCCAAGTCTATCTGTAGCTGGTCATCGTCTATCATGCATTCAAAGTACCTTGTCCACATCGGATAAGTATCCTGTCCGAGTTTGAGTTTCGTTACCCACGAGGACTCTGCGGTAGTAGGTTCCATCATGTCTTCAACGCTGCCAACCCCTTGCCACCAGTTCATTCCATCATATGTGAGCAATTCGTAACCGCTTACCGGATTAAGGACCTTGCCTGTAATCTTCCACTTGCCGTTTTCCTGCTTCATCTCTCCGGCTTGTCGCGTCCACTCTCCCCGTTCGTATGACATAAACCGGTAGTCCTGCCCGCAATATAGGGAAAGAAGATAAAGCTTTTCTTTATCGGTGGTAATATCATTCTTAAAACGTGTTTCTATCTGGTCGAGGCTTTCGCCATTTTGTCCGAAATATTCCACAAAATCTCCATAGTTCACGCAGCCTTTATTGTAACCGGGAGTATCTTTAAACCCAAGCGCAACCTGCTCTCCCTTATCCTCTTTCCAGTTTCCTTTTGCATGAAACCATGCGTCTGTCAAGCTTTCCTGTGTAGCACGGAATGCGGCAATGGGATGATTGGCTGTCGAGTGATTCATTTCCAATCCCTTTAATGATATGTCACTCTTTGCCCAAGTTCCATCGAATGAACGTTGGGCAGGAGTCAGGTAATTACTTCCGAGTGCACGAAATGTGGCATTCATCAAACCGCACACACCGCAGTCGTTGGCATTGGAGCTGTCGGAATAATCCACTTTCACCGTTATTATTTTTACCGGAATAGAATCTTCGCCTACACGGACATAACCTATTTTCATCAGTTTATATGATATTTGAGCATCTTCACTGTCATAATCCGGATAAATAGGAGTTACCTCCCAACCATCATTCTTTTGAAGATAGAAACGGTCGTTCTTGATAGGCCGTTTTGCCGAAGTGGTTCCCTGCCTGCGCCATTGCACATTGATAGCCTTAAAACTTCTCCACGGCATAGTCGGATGATAATAGAACAACGTACATTTGAACTTCTTGCTTGTATCAATATCACCGTCAAACGTGTCAAAAGTTTGCTGGTCTGACACGACCACATAATAAGGTATGCCTTTTGCGGAAAGGGCTTCTATTGTCGGACGATTCTGTGTATCAAGCACATTCTCCGCTTCATACTCCTGTATCATTGCTGAAGTATCAGTCAACTTGCACAAATAGTTTCTAAAAGCTTGCGCCCATTCATAATGACTGTTGTAGGCAAGTACATAATACAAATACAAGTCTCCTTCCGTTCCGTCAAATGTTATGGTTTTTGAATTAAGGATAGCACCGCTATTACTGATATATCCTATACAGCCGACCTCTTCACCATTCAAATACAGTTTGATACAGGAATAATTGCTTCCCCCACGTGATACATAAATGGTAGATGGTTCTACAACTACGGCCATGGTAATTTTTTCACCTTGTCGGAATGAGCGTTCCACCAAAGCCGGTTGTCCGGTCTTGCAGTATATCGCAGCTTTATTTCCACAGACATAGAAACCGGCTCCGCTATCAGGGTCATAGCATTCTATCAGCTTTGAATCAGCTTCCTTGATATTTTTGGTGGCAAAGGCAAATTGGATGGCACATCCGCTCGTAGTTTCCACTGATGCGTTTCCAAAAGGATGGTAATCCAATATTTCAGCTGTTACATTTTCTGCAATACGCAAAGAACGCTCCTTAAGAAAGTCTACAAATCCGTTGCTTGACCAGTTTGCACCTCGTACATCCATTGTCACTCCGTTATGTGTGATAGTATGATCGCTCTCACTGTTGCTACGTGTAGAAAAATCATATCCGAACAAAGCACCGTCCTTGATCGCTATATCAATGGCACTCCCTTTTATCGTAACCTTGATTTCATTGGTGGATACACCGCCACTTTCGGCATGTACGGTAATACTTTGGCTTCCGTCCGTACTATATCCGCTTATCTGCTTGTTCACTGTAACCGTTTCGGCAATCATAGCTTCCACAGCTGTAACTTTCTCCTCGCTGTAGAAAACATCTACATGCGTTTCAGTCTTGCCGGGAGTATACGCAGCCACCTCTACGGTAAGGTTGTCATATAAACGTAACGTGCCGTTGTTCTTGTCATTGAACCTGATGGCGACGATGGGAGTATTACTGTTTTCGTCCACACACATGATAGCGGAATAGATGGTGTTTCCCTTTACTCCGGATTTCTTCTCCGTACCGTATATTCGTACAGGATATGCGCCATGCGAAAGTCTTTCTCCGCCACCGAATACATTTGTTGGATTGACAGAGATGCCTTTGGTATAACTGTCGCTTACCGTTGCTTCACCAAGTTTCTTCCATTCTCCATTATAGAACATCTCCACTACTGCAAGAATGGATGAAGTGTTATTAGGGAATTTATAGAATTGTCCGATATTTTTTGCCGGACCACCTGCAACAAGGATAGTATCACTTGTGTAATTCAAAGCCATGGGTTGTTCTACGGTAATATCCACAGCCATAATGGTAATGGCTTTTTTCTTGGTATTTCCATCCGAATCTGTAGCTTGCACAAAGAAGCTTTTGCTGGCGGCACTGCTGAAATAACTTGTGAAGTCAAGTTCAAACTTGTAATCGGTCGCACTTGCAGAGCCTACAGTGTTCATATCCTCACTGGATAATGTCAGTCCGGTGCTTGCATCAATAATAGTGATGTTACGAATGACACCAAGCACCTCGTTACCATCAGGATAGCTGACACTACGCAAAGCTACATTGATTTTTATCTCTGAGCCGAATGCCATAATAGGAGCGGCTTCCTCGAAGTAGATAGACAATGTACTATCCTCACTGGAGCCGCCACCACCTCCATTTTTGGGTATTTTAAGCACAATATCCTCTATCTGTCCGCCATTCAGATTGGTGGCTTTGTAGTAAATGTAGTCTTCATCACTTTCTTCATCAAATCCACCGATAGCTTTCTCCTGCATTATGTATGCCCCGCCTGTGGAAAGGGCATCTTTTCCTCCCTCTGCCGGTTTGTCGGATGTTTCCACCTTGCTTCCGCCACTGCCGAATGCTACCCACGGTTTCAGATCATCAGGGCTGATGTCACTCTTATCGCGTGTGAACTGATAGGCAAGCCATACAGGTGCGCCATTTTTATCACTTTCCGCAGTCTTGAATGTAAGGACGATACCGCTTTTCAAATAAGAGAACCCGCTTTCTTTCTCAAGGTCAACAACAGCTTTTATGGCTGTTCCCAAAGTATATTCTCCATCTCCGCAAAGGTCGTTCACGTTGATGGTGTTGCCTACGTTTCCACCACCGGAAGTCCCGAAATCCGTCCAGTTGCTTTCTTTACTCCAATCAGAGGTATTTGTCCATTGTTTTGAAACCCATCCGGCTTCTGTAAGGAATATCAAGACAACACCCGGAATCTGCAAAGCAGAAGCATATTCAGAAGTCGCACACCTGTCAAGTGCTACGGAAAATGTTATCTCCCTATCTGAAAGGTCAAACAGATGATTGACATTCACAACGCTACGCGATACGACTTGTTTATTGAGTGAAAGTATTGCCTTCTTGTTTTCTTCGACCTGCTTCATATCTTCCTGTAACTTCGCACCTTCATCACCGGGGAATGCAGTAGAGCTTGTATGTCCGAGAGCAAGGTCGGAGCCAATTGAAGTCAGTTGCTTACCGCTCCAACGATAACTTTTTCCATCTTCTTCACATAGAAAGACTTTGCCGGAAGAGGGTATTCGCCCGTTTGTACTTGCCGTACCGAAAACATCTGCATCCAACCAGTTGTTATAATAAGTAGCAGTCTCGGATTCTCCGATTGTCGGAACGTATGCAAGCACAAAGCAACCATGTTCCTTATCATATACAACTTTACAACCCTCATCGTTGGAATTTTTGTTTATGGATTCATTTTTTACAGTAATGCCTACGGAAATGCCATAAAAATCTACCACGTCATCAATGTATCCGGGCAAATGTCGGCTCGGTACTTTCCCTTGTTCGTCAAGAGGGGCGATTCCTCCGTTTTCACCTTTTGATTCTTTGAAAGAGTTCAGTTGGCTTCCAACTTCATTCGCCTTGTTGTTTGCCTTGTTTGCGGTATCCTTGGTCGTGTTTACTTGGTCTTGCAACGAGTTGACACTATCACCAAGCGTGGTGAGGTTGGTGTCTTGCGCTTTGTTGCGGGCTTCTATATCCGTAATGTCGTCCTGCAGTTTGGTAATATCCTCTTGCAGTTTTTCTACGGCTTCGTTATACTGACCGCTGTCTATGGTCGGGTTGCCTCCACTCTGTCCGGTCGGAACCCATTCTCCGCCATCGCCCACATATATGGGAGCTGGTAAGGAAACACCCACAAGTGCCCACCATCCGTCATGTGGTAAAGGATAAGCCGCTTTCAGTTTTTCGATGGTCGTGAACAGTCCTTTGCTCACTCCCTTGATATTTTTTGCCTCAAGCCAGCCGTCCACCATTACGTTTCCTTTCAAGTGGGTCTTTCCCTGAACGGTCGCGTCACCACCTATCGCTGTATTGCGACCAACGGAGACATCACCGTCTATATGTTTTGATTCGTAACTCATATTAATACAGATTTAGCCAATTCGTTCAATGCGGCACTTTTTTCCGTATCGCCGAATGTCGTTAATACTAATGCAGCTATGGTATATATCACAGCATCATAACATTTCTCACAGATTTCTACCGCGCCATATTTGTCTATTTTCGGGTAAGGCAGATATACAGCACGGCTCACTTTCGCTTCTGTCGTTTTGCAAGAATAAAATTCCATCACTCTTCCTTCTGGCCGTATGGATATGGCGCATACAGGCCGTTGACATGTTCCCCTTATGCCTTTAAATCGGGAAGACTGTTTTTCATATTCAGGGTCATCGGTGTTTATGGGATTAAATACCGCACGCTCCCAATCGTTCATTTGGAAAACGACAAAACGCATGAAATCTTCCGGCAGTAATATCCATCCGCTTTCATGCTCTTTCCAATATATGGCATCACCGAAGTTGTGTCCGCCGTCAAGCAAATAGGACGGTGCAGAGCTGTGCACACGCTTTACTGCTTCCAAAATCTTTGATGCAATGATGTCGTCAAGTGCAAGAGTGTCCACATCGCCTATAATCTTCAACGTATCGCTGTTCATGTTTTGGTCCAGGGCGGTGCGTACATCCTCCTGTATTTTGTTCTTCTGATATACAGCCATAAGCCCTTATCTTTATTCCAGACCTTCAAACTCAATTCCGTTTGCTGCTGCCTGCTCCATGATTGCCTTGGTCGAGCGCATGGAAGTGCGGCTGATACCGAAAGTGTCTGCAAGGTAATCTTTTGCACTTGCAATGTCGCTTACTTTGACTTTGCGAGATGTCGTATTGTTATCCCCTGCGTCTTCTTGCGGCATTTCGTCCTGTCTGCCGGTTTCGTTGGCAGGCGTGTCTTCACCATTGTGCGTACTTTCGGAATGAAGTTTTTCAGATGAACCGTTTTTAGACGCTTTTCCGGCTGTTTCTACTGTCTCGGATTGCCCGTGCACAGAATGAAGTTTGAACAGTTTGCCAAACTTGTAATGGTTCTCTACAGACTTCTGTATGTCCTCGTTGTCGGTAGTGAATACACTGCTTCCGTTTGACAATGGAACGAATGCGATATGCAGGTTCTTCTTGCTCGGAAGTACCACATTAATACTGATATTGGTATTCGCCTTGTAGGTTTTCGTAATCATATTCTTAAAAGTAAAAAGGGGACGGGACACCTTATCCCATCCCCGGTAATTAATAATTCTTTATGAACTCTTTATTATGCCGCATTTAAATCTTGGGCGGGTGCTTTAGCCAGTCTCATACGTGCATGTGCCTTTGCATAGCGCAGATACAGGCAGCTCACCTCTTGGATAACTACCGCATCGGTACGGCGGATACCGGCCTTTTGCAAGTCGAGTACGTTACGTGCCCAAGACACATGTGTTTTTTTGGAAAGATATTCCGGATCCATTGCAAAGCCGCAATCACTCATTCCGTTTACATCGAACAGTTCATGATGTATGGTCAATACTTCTCCGAAATCAGTATCCCAAGATTTAAATTTCAAGTTCCATACCTCCACGGTATCTTTCAAGCGGAATTTTTCGCTCTTTATCTTGGAGAATGCAGAGAGCATATCACTTCCACAAAATAAAATCTTACGCTTGTTACCGATGCCGGTACCAACAAAAAGGTCTTTGGTAATATCCACAAGGTTTTCATCGGTAATTATGGCGCATTTCTTGTCAGTATCCCATTCGCCCACCTCGATGTCCTTTCCGGCCATCCACCAGATACCACCTGTAAACCAAGTGTTCATGCCGTCCTTTGCAATGTGCTTGATAACCTGCTTCACACCGAACAGATAAGTATTTTCCATTGCGAGGCGCATATCATATACACCGTCTTCTTCAATGTCTGAGAAATTCCAGTTCACTTCTTTGGCGGCAATCTTGTCAAAAGTTGATTGCTCTACCTGAATCATGAAGTTCTGACAATACTGGGTTTCAGGCATAGGGATATTATTGAATCGTCCTGTCTGAACATCCAATTCCCCACATGCTTTTCCCATGCGTACAAGCGTTGTTCCTTGTGGAATTTCCGGAACAAGAATCGGCTGTTTGCTTGAATCATCCATTTTGCCATTTACGGCATACACTGTAGGAAGATTTGTTGAGCTGTCCTTTCCGCACACACAAAGCACGAGGTCCGGAACGTTGCTGTCATCTTCCGTATATTTCGTTCCGTCCGGTTTGGTGATGGCACTGACACCGACTACCCTAATGGTATCATCCAACGTGAACATATTCAAATCATCTACCGGCAACGACACGCTCGCACCGCTGAGCATAGCTTCCAGCTTTTTGTTGGTACTGCATTTGATTTCACGTGTACCCACGCTGTAATACTTCACTTCAAATGAATTGGTGGAGCTTGATTTTGCATAACGGCTGATTTGGTCAATTGGAGTAGCCATCGGACGGATTTTCACGATGCGTTTGTCCACATCACTCAAATAGAAATTTGGGTCGCCGGTTTCACGCCCTCCTGTTTCAGTGGAAATACCGTCTGTTCCACCCGTACCGTCCGCACCGGCTGTTGTTTTACCCGCATCAGGCAGGTTCGATGCTTCTGCCATCATGACACCGCTTGATGCACCCGTCACAAACGCCAATATCATCAGCGTAATGCGACAAAAGAAACTCATTGTTTTCTTCATTGCTCGAAATTTTAAAAGTTAAAAATGTAATTGGTTTATATTTATCTGTTTATCGCCTTGCGTTTTTCACCGCCACGCTCCCAAATGTTCTGTGTACCATCATAACGCCCGATTGCACCGAGGTCAGGCATCTGTCGTGAACCGCCACTGCCGCCACCGTTTTTACCGGCAAGGTCGGCTGTACCGTCATTTTTGCCTGCTTTGCGTAGTTTTTCTTCAATCTTGCTGTTGCGCCCCTTTACTTCACCCTCGTGTCCGGCAGCTTCCACATCGCTGTCGTGCCTGATTGCTTTTATGGCCATTTCTATACTTTCACGTGTAAACTTACCCATGATTCCGTCACGTACAATGCCTACAAGGAAATCCATTGCGCTGTCGATGTCCTCATCCGGCAGTCCTTCTTCCTGTTGCATGGTTTCAAGGGTGGTCAGGGTTTCGTCGAGGTTCTTCTGATACTCTCCCTCGTACTCTTTCTCTTGGGCGATTCGTTCCGCAAATTCCTTGTTGGCGGCTGCAAGTGCCTCCTGCTTTTCGGGGTCTTCAAGTGCGGCCTTGAAATCATCTCCGAATTTGCGCACCATACCGATGATAGGGTCTTCGCCTTTTCTCCAGTCAGTAAGGAAAGCGGCACTTTGCGGGTTGCTTGCAAACAGGTCGGACAGCGCTTTTTCACGTTCCTTGTAACCGGACAATTCCTTGTCGTAACCATCGTAATCGTCATTGATTTGACCGAATAACGCTTCATCATCGGCAAATTCTCTGTCCGGATACTTTGCTTTCAATCGCTCTGTGTATCGCTCGCGATTGCTCTTAACTTCCGTATTATTAGGCATAATTCAAAAATTTAATTTATAGTCAGATTCTACAAGACAAAAATAGGCAGGGAAAGCAGGATGTCATGTTTATCTTTTTACGCTCCTATTGGTAACTTTGGTACTATAACGGGAAGAAAAATGAAGCATAAAGGAGCAGTTATAGAATACTCTATGGAGCGTATGAACGACTTGATGAGAGCATACGATGAATACATTTCATCGTGTGATTATATCCGTATGCCTGAAGTGTATAAAGTAATTGTAAACATGCCGTCCCGGAGGTTTTGGGTCAGCGATATTCGTGCAGCATTGGTCGTTTCCGCCATGATGAGGGGTGAGAACGATTTAAGCGGTATGTGGCCGTTGAAGAAAGAAATGTATGAGGAAATTCATACAAGGGTTGTCGCTCTCAAATCAGAATACCCGGAACTTACCATTTCTGAGCTGTGTGCTAAAGTGATTGCTCAACCCGCACCGAAATTCTACCTCACGCCGGGTAGTGCCAAAATGATGATATGCAAGGCTAAAAAACGATGGATGCAAGAAAAGTTGAGAAGATTACGGCTCTCCTGATTTCTGCCATGATTGTGTGTTTGTCATTTTCAGGAGAATGGGATTGGCAAACTGTCGGCATTTACGCTGGAAGTAATATGCCAGGACGCTTGCTGTATCCGTTTTTCCATACGAATATGTTTCATGCCTTGCTCAATTCATGGTGTTTATTATCGATTATTTTCATTTACGATATTGGGATAGGAAGATTGCTGTCAGCCTATATGATTGCTGTTACAGTTCCAGTTGATACCCTTGGATATTTCACGACAATGGATTCGCCAACGGTAGGATTGTCCGGATTGGTTTTCGCCCTGTTTGGTTCAATATCGTTTGAGGTATTACGTAAACGGTATTATCAGTTATGGATGCTGTTTTACCTTGTGGCAGGCTTCCTGTTTCCGGGCATAAATGCCGTATTGCATCTTTGGTGTTATGTATTGGGACTCATCATGGCTCTGCTAAACAAGCCTGTTAAAATCATGCACCATGAAAGATAAGGCCATCAAGGACATATTGACAGAGAATGAACGCCGCAATGCGATTGTATATGCAAAGTTCAATCCAATTACCGGAGAAGGTTCTGTCGGTAAACGTGTAAAGTGTACCATCAGTGACTTTCCTATACATACCCAGTGGTTACCGGAACGTATCATGAAAGTACCGCTTGTACGCCAACTCATCGAAGCCGGTTCTATTTCCAAATTCCTCACGGACTACATGGGCGTGGAAGACAATCAGGATGATCGCTTGAAGGTCATAGAGCAGTTTGTACGAATACGCAGCCGCGAGGATTTTCCGTTTTGGGCGGCAACATTTGTTTATATCAAGGCCAAAGGCGGTGGTGAGGATGTCCTGTTTCGTCTGACAAGACCTCAACGGCGTTTTGTGGATCGGCTTGAAAAATTGCGTATTGCAGGGAAACCGATACGCATCATCCTGCTTAAAGCACGGCAATGGGGTGGTTCCACCACTTCACAGCTTTATATGGCATGGTTGCAGTTGCTTCACAAAACCGGCTTAAACTCACTTATCATTGCACATCAGGGCGCAGGCTCCGATGAAATCAAGGATATGTTCGACCGGATGATTAAAAGTTATCCTGTCGAAATGCTCTATAAAATTGATGAAGCCTACAATGAGAACGAGCCGAAGATTGTAGGAGTGGGAAAATCGGGAAGTATATCGCGTATTCCGCAGCGTAACTGCAAAATCAAGATTGGTACGGCTGAACGCCCGGATTCGTGTCGTGGCGGTGATTACAATCTTGTACATCTCTCCGAAGTGGGAATATGGAAGGCTACGGAGGGAAAGAAACCGGAAGACATTGTGCGCTCCGCCTGTTCGGGTATTCTCCTCAAGCCCTACACCATGATTGTTTATGAAAGCACAGCAAATGGCACCGGGAACTTCTTTCATCGCGAATATACTGCCGCAAAAGAAGGGAAATCCCAGTTCGAGGCAATGTTCGTTTCATGGTTCGACATCGAGCAATATACACTCGCTTTTGATTCGGACAAAGAAAAATGGGATTTTGCAGAATGGCTTTATCAGAATCGGGACAATGAAAATACAGATTCCGAACGTGAGGAATGCGGTAAGTATCTTTGGTCGCTGTGGGAAAAAGGTGCTACGCTCGAAGCTATCCATTGGTACATAGCCGAACGCAGGAAGTACAATGACCATGGGCAGATGGCTGCCGAATTTCCGTCTGATGATGTGGAAGCCTTCGTACATTCGGGAGCACGTGTGTTCGATAAATACAAGGTCGATGCAATGCGTAAGACCTGCAAGAAACCTAAATATGTCGGTGAAGTCTGTGCCGATGCGGATGAGGGCAAGAACGCTTTGCAGAACTTGCGCTTTGTGAAAGACAAACAGGGATTGTTGCATATTTGGGAGTTGCCGGAAACAGATGAAAAGGAAGTTATTACAAATCGTTACCTCACGATTGTCGATGTGGGTGGACGTTCCAATAAAGCAGACTTCTCTGTTGTTCTTGTGCTTGACCGTCTGTTTATGATTGATGGTGGCAAGCCTGTCGTAGTGGCACAATGGTACGGACATTGCGACATCGACCAGCTTGCGTGGAAAGCGGCACAAATAGCGGCTTTTTATGACAATTCACTCTTGGTGATAGAAAGCAACACCTTGGAAACGCATGACAAGGAACGGCAGGTAGATGGCGACCAGTCACAGTTCATCCTTAATCAAATCAAAGAGATTTACCCTAATCTCTATGCACGTGGTCAGTCCGAAGAAGCCGTACGCGAGGGATTGCCTACCAAATACGGCTTCCATACCAATGTCTCAACCAAACCAATGATTATATCAACCTTAGTCAAGGTTATTCGTGAGAATTTATACACAGAACGTGACGAACGTTGCCTGGACGAATATTTGTGTTACGAGAAAAAACCGAACGGAGCTTTCGGAGCGATTACCGGTAAACATGATGACTTGCTAATGACAAGAGCCATAGGCTTGCATATATGTTTCTTTGAAATGGAAATTCCAAAGATTGTGCTTCGTATCGGACGATTTGTTGTCAAAAAGAAAAAAGCTGTTTCAGCAGCTACAATATAAGTTTAACTATAAAAACAAGGAACAATGAACATTTTCAGAAAAATCAGAGCTTCGCTTCGTTTACGTGAAGCAGTCAGACAGGCAGACGAAAAACACAAAGAAACTGGAGAACGTTACTACGTTATGCCTGCCGGTGGGAAAAAAGGTCAACTTATCATTATGGATAGAAAGAATTTCCGTAAGTTGAAACAGAAAGGCTACATCAATCATAATACGTTTGTGGGCGACCTTGAACGCGAATGCTTCTACTGCACGACTTATGGAAACGGTTCAGCTATGCTTTCTTCTGCTGTTATTGCATTGAAACGAAAACAGTATTTCTCATGGCTTGATTCATTTTCAAATACCAAAGAGAATGGGAAAGTACGGAAATATTGATGGCATTGCCACACTTACCAATGACCCGCTCGCACTTGACAATATCAACAAGTTTAACATCGGAGACCGGGTGATGTGCAATGATAACGGTGTCATTGGTACGGTCAAGAAATTGGATATTCCGAACGAAGCCTGTGTCGTGGATTTCGACAATGGGGAGGAAGATGTCTGGATAGAAAATTTTCAGCTGTCCAAAGAATAATAGACATGAGGGTGTACCAATTGGAGAAGATATTTGGCACACCCTCATACTTTATCTGCTAAACATGGGCTTGTTTGATTCTTTTCTCGTTGCCTCTTGACCAAATGTCATCTTCGGTTTGGCCATATGTCGCAAGTTGCTCTATTTCTCTCTTTTGTTGTTCCTGCCAAGGCTCAAATTCTATAATATCTCTCATAAGCCATGAATCCCACCTTCCTCTGAAACAGATACCCCGGTCATCAAGGTACACATCGGCAATGATTTTTCCGCTTGCATGTTCCGGTTGATTCGGGTTCTCGTTTATATGGTCGTATGAAATATTGTTTTCTTCCAACCACTTTTCTAATTTACCAGTTTTCTTGCGTGTCGTGAAGATGATGATAGTCCATCCGTTTTTCTTTAGGGTGGCTGTACCTGTATCTGCGTTCGGTATCATCTGTCCGAACACATCCTCGCCTTGCCAACCCTTGTTGTAGTCATGTATGACACCGTCAAAGTCTATACAAATAGTTTTCTGTTCCATAATGTTTTAAATTAAATCATTGCCTTATTGCATTATTCAGTTTGTTCACGGCCTGCATGTTCGCACCTTGTTGCGCTTGCGCCATCAGTTCGGGAGAAAGACCATCGGGCACTTTGCCCTGCTCCAACTGTTCCTTCTGTGATTTAATACTTTGCAACAATTCATCTGCAAACGGGAAATCCCCATGCTCAAGCAGCTGCTCTACACTGATTGCCTGAGACTGGTACAACTGCATAAGCATATCGTTAGCAAGATGCCTGTATGCCGGTGTTGAAGTGCTTTCGGTAATGCTTAAATCAAATTCTACATCACGTATTTTCTTCGGGTCATATTCGATTTGTGCACCACTCTTACCTGCAATATTGAATACACGTTTGCTATCATAAAACTGCTGCATATTCTTCACATCCTTATATGCTCCGTCCACTACAAAACAACTGAAGCATTCAAGCAGGTCGAGCAATGACTTCGTGGCGTTTTCTGTCTGTTGGTTATAGTGCGATGCACTTTCACCGGAATACCCGGGCTTTCCTTGTAATGCGCCCGTAACTCCCGATATATCTTCAAAAAATTTGAGTTGCATATTAAGCAGTTCCGCAATGCCTATATTTGTGGAGTTATTGGCCACCTGTTCCGGCACTTTTCCGCTTTTGCTCGGCTTGTATACGATGACACCGTTAAATTCCGTCCAGCTCTCTGCAATATCGTCAATGCTCACACCATCAGGCAAGCAATCTTCGGGCATCATCAGCACGCCTTTGGCACTCGCCCGCATTATCCAGTCATAGAGGGTTATCAATCGGTTGGTATATCGCTGTTGGTCGATTACATCAGCAACGAATGAATGGATTTCACCATCAATGAACGGATATGCCTTGAAAACATATGGATGGCTTCCATGCTCGTAAGGCGTTTCTCCCTCCCTCAATATGTCGCCAAAAGGAGAAAGGTAATAGAAATACCAATAATCGTCCACAAACCAAGTAGCTTTTATCAACGGAACCTCATCTTCCGGCATACCGGCTTCCTTGGCCATACGCATACGTTCTTCATTTTCAGTAAGCACCACTTGTGCGTAATCTTCTTCGTCTATTTTGAAAATATCGCCGTTTTGGTAGTCATGGCAACGGTATCTCGGTTTTTGCTCCTTGCGCCATATCTCTATCACACGGCATCGTCCCGGCTCGCTTGTGAATAGAAAATCGTAGTTCTCCAAGCGGCTATACCCGAAACGCTCCGCGTATGTGGCTATGTAATCTTTCCTTGCCGCCCACTTGTAAATGTCGCGCAATTGTCTGTATTCCTGCGGACTTGATGCGAACTGTTCACACAACTGTCCGAAAGAAATGTCGTGAACTTCTCCAAGCACGGAAACATCCCAACCTCTGAAATCTCTCATGTTGTTGTCGATAAAGAAATTATTGGGTTGTACATAGTCCGTCCAACAATCCTCTTTTCCATTACGCCAACCGTACGATTTACGGTGAACGATAAAACCGCTTATCAGGAACTCTTCCATAGTTCGGGCGTATACATCGTTCATTCGGTTAAGCTGCATGTTGCATTGAAGTATCGTACTCATCGTTTCACCAAGTTTCTGTTCATCCCGATCACGTGCGGTACAGGTCGGTTCTTTACTTTGGCTTCGATACACGCCAAGCACGCTTCGCACAAGCCTACGGATAAGGTTGTTTTTCAAAGGCACGTTGCCTTGACTTTTAATGTATTCTTCCTCGCTCATGGATTTTCCGTCCACACAAATCATATCGTCCCATTGGAAACCATAGGTATAGCGTTTGTTTCGCTCCCGGTCTTTCCGAAAGTCGTCCATCTGGCTCCAATAGTATTGTGCTTCCATAAGAATGTCAAATGCCCTGCGGTCACCATAACGTTTTGCAGAAACAACAGTATCTATCTCGGCGGCATCATTTCTTCCCGGAGCTATACGGCTCATTGGCAGCAATTTTCTTTCGCTTTTATTTACATGCATATTTTTATCATTTTAATGATTGCTCGGAACAAATATACTGCTCCGGGCAATCATCCTATGTTTAACTATTTACGGGTTTTGTTCATTTCTTCTATCATTTCCTTTTTGAGTTCATTCAATTCAGCCTCAATATTCTTACGTTCCTCATCATCAACTGTGTCATTCAGTTCATTATAGAGGTCGTCAATATCCCTACGATAATCCTCAAAAATTTCATACCGCTCGTATTCGGGTGAATTGTAAAGGAAATCAATCTTTTCCGCATAGTCAAATATGTCGTTGTCGGTATCTTCCTCATAGTGTTTTAATCTGGATTTCAATCGGTCATGCTCCTCTTTCAATCGGAAATACTCATTGTTCACAGCCCTGTACTCGGTGCGTTCGTCCCCGGCTTTGACCAGTCTGTTTACCAACAAGAAGCTGCGAGGGTCGTACTCTCGGTTGTCTGTAATGGTTTCTGCGGTCTTGCTCAATTTGTCGATTGTTCCGAACACGCCACCGAAATAACCGTTCAGCATATATTCAATTTTTGCCGGATTAAAGTCAATCGTTCCTTTTGTATATGGGTCTCCGCCCGTAGCTTCATTCATGGCATTGGCCAATCCGACAATGTATTTATTGGCGCTCTTATACGCCTTTGTCCATTCGGGCATATCTTTGTTGTAAGGTGTGTCTTTATAAAGTGGCATACCCGTCCAACTCTTTTCTGCAACGTAGGCTTCCCACAAGGGTTTGTAGGCACTCGGTACAAAGGCATTCAATCCTCCGCCGCCCTCCAAGAAATCAATAGGTAATATCTGTGTAGCCTGTCCTGTTATGGCTTCGGCAATTTCTTCGCCTGTAAGATGTTCCTTTCCGTTAAGAACGGAAATCATCAGTTCGCCCATGCCGTAAAAAGCCCTGTATTCTACCGGAAGAGGAATTGATACCCAACTGTTTCCTGCCCTGAAAAGAATATTGCTGCGCCTTACATATTCGGGAAGATTATAGTATGCGTTCTTGTCATCATCGTCATCATCATCGCCACCCAAGTAGGCAACAATGGCACCAAGAAGGAACATCGCCGCAATACCTGTAAAGGCTTTGGCAGGATGGCGTTTCATCTGTCGTCCAAAGTTTGCCGTACCTTGAATGGCTGCATTCCAAAACACATAGCCGCTACGACCAAGTCCCGATACCAATGCACTGGCATTACCAGCCTTTGTCTGCCCTGTACTGTCATAGAATTTTGCTCCGCTGCCTTTCTTGTTGAAGTTTACGCTTATCTCCTTTGCATCATAGATGGCTCTGTCAATGCTCCTGCCCATTTCGCGTGATGTCATGAAAGCGGCAAAACGGGCGCAGTTCTCAACGGCTCGGTTGTACTCATCGAAACGTTCGCCCAACAAGTCCCATGCTTTTTTTACAGGAATCTTGCCGTTCGATTTTTTCAGTTCCCTGCGTATGTCGTTCTTATGTTGTTCAATGTCCCGGATATTGGCATAGCCTGTTTCTCCTCCGTTCATCATGAACTGATGAAACATCGCTTCCGTCTTGTTACTCATGTCAAGTGTCCCTTTGCGGTGCTTAGCCAAGAGTTGCTTTATTCTTACAGGGTTGGCATACATATAATTACGATGAAAACGCAGTGCGTAGTTCGGGCTTTCCCTTATCCAAGTCATGGTATTGGTGTATAGCATATCTCGCATGAAGTTCGATACAATGAAGTCTGGGTTACGTGTGGTATAGAACGCACTCAACTGTCGGTTGATATTTTCTCCTGCACGGAGAATAGCTCCGATTGCCCCCGACATATCATTGTCGGGATTTGTCTGTCCGTTCAGTGCCTGTGCTGCGCGAGGATTGCCGTTAATGGTAATCACATAGTCCCTGCCGCCACGTTTCACTACAATTTGGTGCTGCCTCATATCCCGGCTTTCCACAATACGGTAAGGAATATTCACGGTATCCTTGCCGTGCTTGTACCGGTCAGGATATTGCTGCGCCAATGACTCCATTTTAGTTTCAAAGTCCAGCATCTTCCGTTCTACCACTTCGGGAGTATCTGTACTGTCTATGTTGTCAGGAAACACTGGCTTCCATTCGTCGGCCACCGTATCGTATTCTACCCAAATGTCGCTCACACTGACAAGGTCGCTCGAATGGTTGAGGGCGAAATTAAGGAAACGCTGTTTTACCAATTTGTTCCGGTTGCCCTGCATGATAGCACCTTCTGCCATTGATTGCAGGTTGGCAAACGGGTCATCCGCTTTCGACCTGCGTCCTTCCGCTTTCTTGATAGGAGCATTGAATGCACTTTGCTTGTGCGTCAGATATGCGTATGCTTCAGAACTGGTCTTTTCGTCAAAACCACGTAGTGGAATGTAAAAATCATACATATCTGAAATCTTGTCAAAGGTCGCTTTGCTCATCATACCACATTCGTATGACTTTGAAAGTATTGCTTTGCTCGCGGCATTGACTTTTTTCCAAAGGTCGGTAGTGTCGTGTGCCTGTTCGTAATCGTTAACCATTATCTGTGCTTCCGTTTCGGCATCAGTAATATTATCCATACCTGTAAGGGCTGTAAGTCCGGCATAGTCGGTTTGGTCTGCATCGGTTGCTCCGTTATTGATTGCTTCATTACGCATATATGTATTGCGTTCAAGTCCGTGTTTCGCCATCATGTAATCAGTCAATTCCTCACGCTCTGCCTCAGTCCTGGCAAGTTTGGCAACCTCATCAAGCATGGGCTTGAACAGGGTGTGGGCAAATGCATCGGCTTCGGCTTTGTTCACACTTGACAGACGGTTTTCTCCCAAGTATGCGTTTTCAAATCCGTCCACATCCTCAATGTTTGTTTCCTTGCCAAGGATTGCAGTCATGGCTTCTTTCAAGCCGAGCATACTGTCCTGTAATGCTTCCCGTGATTGGAACATACCGCTTTTTACACGCCTTTCATAACGGTCACGAGCCAACTCCCTTTCATGTATTTCCGGGTCACCGGTACGGTATAGTGCATCATCACTTTCTGCAACAGTCAGATGATGTGGGTCGGAAACCGCATAATTTCCGACTTTCAGTTCATACTGCCTTGCCACATCAGCGGCTTCTCCCAATATGTTTCTGTATCTGCCCGGTTCCGCAAGGTTCTCGTAACTGCGCCACAAGATGTAGCGAAGTTCGTTATCCGATAGAGTAACCCCTCTGAAATCCTCAAAGCCTATCTTATGAAGCATATTCAGGAAGAAATCCTTTATCTGTTGCCACCAACTTGCGTTGATGTTCTCAAATTCGGTATCTTCTGCAAGCGAAGCCAGATATTCTTCAGTAGCCTTATGGAAATCCCAACCGTTTTTTGCAGCCATATCTACAATGTGTCTGCGTATGTTCTCATCGGCATTGTTGAATACATTATCAAGGAATGTATCGAAATGTTCTCCGAACAACTGGCGCAAACCATAGTGCGCCACAGCCTCATGCAGCAGTGTCTGCTCAACATCAAACGTACTTGTATGGTTGGGAATGACAATGGTTATCTTCCCTGTACTCTTCGAGTAGAAGCCTTTTGCACGCTGCTTCTTTCCATCCAAGACGGAAGCATCAGTAACAACCTCCACATTGTCAAGATGCAGTTTCTCTGCAAGGCTTTCCACACGTTCTGCCATTCTTTGGCGTTCACGCTGTGCAAATTCCCTCCGCTGCTTTGCCGTTCTCCTTGACTGACCGAGCAGCTTTGCCACTGGATCATTCTCATAACTGACTTCATCATCGGTATATGTACCAATACCGTTACGATAGTCATTTGCAATCTCTGCATTGAGTGCGGCAATCTCTGCATCGGTAACAGCATTTTCCTGTCTGCGTTGAGGCTCACGACCTGCCTCCTTGACCATTTCATCAACTTCAGACGGAGTAAGCAAGCGTTTGACACGCATAGCACCTGTGATTATCCAAGGGTCTGTTTCTGGATTAGGATTGGTACGGTAAATGTACGCACCATTTTCAGGAATCCTTGGAAGTCCGGCATAACTGTGTTGGAACTTGCCGTTCTTGTTGTAACCATAACTCATGGCTTCTTCCTGATAGTCCACGTCATTGGCATACTCCACCTCAGCCCAAACAAAATTGGCAGGGAACAGGGTTTTATCTCCGTTCTCATCAATGCGGTTAAACTGCAATGCGTATGGAATGACCCCTAAATGCCATCCGGGACGATAGGCAAGTTTACCACTACCGCCTTGTGTGCCTTTTCCTCCGGCCTTGACTTGATTGCGCCCAGTCTTGCTCTGTCCGGCTATCGGTGCAGCATCAGCATCCAGCCATACACCGACCGGTGTCGCTTCTCCGTTCGGATTGGCAACCATAGGCGGATACAATTCGCCGTTCTTCAAAACAAACACCTTGTATCCAATACCTGTATTTTTGGGTGCGGCATCTTCGCGAATGCGATACATCGTATCATCGCTGCGATATAAGACATCATCCTCATCAGTATTTGTAATGTCGTTGGCTGTTTCCACGCTTGCATCCATTTCAGCATATTTGGCTTCCTTTTCCTCCAACTCTTTCTTCATCAGTTCGGCATATTCCTCTAACTGTGCTTTCGCCTGTGCCAATTCTTCTTCATACTCGAATGGCTTGCCCTCTCTTGACAGGAGTTCTTTCAATTCGGCTTCATTATGTTTTTTGCTTCGCTCTCCGGCACTCAATCTCTCGGCAAAATCCTTTCCTGTAATCACATTGTCTGTAATATCCTCAATGGCATTGCGAAGCAGGTTTTGGCGTACCGGCACATCTTCAATGCCGAGTTCAAGGCAAGAGTAGGTCATTCTACGCTCAACATCATTGAAAAGTGTTGCACCGTCACTCATGGTTTTCCTTGTCAGTTTTGTTGTGACCACAAATGAAAAATCGCCTATCTGTATAATCAGTTCCCGTTTCTGTTCTCCTGAAATCTCACCGTCTTTCATCTGCTTCATTTCTGCAAGAATACTCTTGTTGTGTTCCTTGAAGAAATCATCCATTGTATCAACAGAAGCAAAACGATGTTTCCCGGTTACAATCTCCTTGAATTGTCCATCGGGGAATAACGAACGTACAGCCTCCAAGTATCTGCCGTTATCCTCAATGCGCTTTTCCGCATCCTTGATAAAGGCTTTCAACCTTGGCTTGGCATTGTGGATATAAGTTTGGTCTGTTTCCCATTGTTTTTTGCGGCTTGCATATTTACGCACGTTCTTTTCCGCATTGTTTTTCAGCATGGCATACTCACTGCCGGAGAGCTGCGCAACGGTATCGCCAAACACATCTTCTTCCTCTTCAAGCACACGGTTGGTCATGCTGTTGTTCATCATCTGCTTGCCGTTCATGATACTGTCGGCAATCGCTCCCTTTGTTTTCAATCGTTGGTAGGCGGTAACATCCAAACTGTCCTCAACTCCGAAACGCAAGATGCGTACAGGCTTGTTCATGTCCTTATGCAAATTTCCCTGTCGCAAAATGCGTCCGTTGCGCTGGGTATAGTCCATAGGACGGTTAGGCGCATCCAAATGTATCAGCGTGTGCAGTCGTTCCTGAATGTTCACGCCTGTACCGAGCGTAAAGGTCGAACCGAGAATCACGCGAACCTCACCACGGTTTACCTTTTCAAAGATTTCAAGTTTCTTCTTGACAGTCATTCCCGACCTCATTACTACAATCTCATCAGCAGGAACTCCCTCTGCGATCAGTTTATTTCTGATGTCATCATAAAGATTGAAGCCGCTCTGCTTATTTTGATAATTGTCGGCAAAAATGGCAACCGTACCTTTGTAGTCGGCTGTTTCTTTCAGTGAGCGCAAAGTCTGGCGCACGGCTTCATTGGTCTTGCTGTTTTGGTCGTCCTCTGCATCTGACTGCACCAATCGGGCATCCACGGCAGCAGCTTTGGCAATACCGTACATAGTGAGCGGAATATGGCTGTTCTCTTTCTTCTCTTTGCCGCTCATCTGCTCATAATGTTCAAGTTCGCTCTTTACGAACTTCATGATACTACGCAATGCACGTGTCTGTGGCAGATAGAGGTCTTGTGCCTTTCCTCCCTCCATTTCAGGTATTTTGTCCTTTACGCCACCGGCTTCTTTGGTAAGGACAGTATCGGACACTCCAGACCATATACGCACCAGTTCGGGCAGGTTCACATATCCGGCAAAGCGATTGTTCTCCTTGAACTTTCCGCTTGTGGTGAATTCCAACATTTGCTGAATGTTACCGAAGTTGCGTACAAAGTCATCAAAGTAATAGATACCGTATTCTTTCATTGTATCGGCAGGCATGAGATAGCGCATGAACGTCCAAATCTCTGCAGCGGTATTGCTGATAGGCGTACCTGTGGCAAAGATTACGTTTCGTCCGTTGTTCTTTTCTAAAACAGCCTGTGTTTTCAAGAATACGCCTTGTGATTTTTTGCTGTATGACGGGTCCACACCTTTCACTCCACGCTGCATGGCAGTGGCAAATCCAAGGTGCTTGTATTCGTGGGCTTCATCCACAAGCAGGGCATCAATGCCCATGTCGTCAAAGTTCTCCACATCGTCAGTACGGCGGTCAAGCATTTCCATTGCCTTGACTTCTGCATTCTGCAAGGCTACGGCACGTTTTTTCTCATCGTTGGCGGTGCGTTTCTTTGAAGCATTGTCTGCAAGTCCGGCAAGCTGTTCCTCCAACAATTCGATTTCACGTTCGGCTTGCCGGGTAATCATGTTCTTTCCGTCCGGGTCTTCCTCTTTCATCTGTTCAAGGATGAGCATCTTCTCCTCAATCTTGTCCTGCACGAAAGTCATTTCTCTTTCCTCGCTGTCGGGAATAAATTCAAAGGTCGATTGCGGAACGACAATCATATCCCAGTCATTGTAGCGTATCTTGGCATAGAAGTTCTTTCTGCCCTCCGCACTTCGGTCTGCCTCTTCGAGTGTCAGTATCTTGGCATTCGGGTACAGTTCCTTTGCACTTGCAACAAATTGCCCGACGGTGGCATTCTGCACTACGATCATCGGTTTGCGGGCAGTACCTAAACGGCGCATTTCCATCGCTGTGGAAATAAGGGTAAAGGTTTTTCCTGTTCCTACCTCATGGGCAAGCAACAACGGTTGCTGTGTGCCTCTCACGATGGCTCTGCCTTGATGAGGACGCATCTTGAATTTGTGTGAAGCACCTCCAAAATACTCCGGCACAAACTCGTCCGGTATGCTCATAGGCACAAAGTTGTTGAACATATCGTTATAGATACGTTCCATACGTTCCGACATTTCCGGATCGCTCTGCATCTTCTGCCTTGCCCAGTCCTTGAAATCTTGACGGATTTCATCAATCTTGGCGGCACAAGCCTGTGTCGCTTCCTTGTCGGTAATTGTTTCTGTTGTGCCGTCATAGTGTTTTTTGGTGGTGGAAACCGTGATGCTTCTGTTCTGAATGGCGGCTTCTATAAGGGTGTGTCCCATAATGGTTCGACCGAGCATTTCACTGGTCACGCCCATGGCACGGTTCTTTTCGTAGTTGGTAAAGTATGGCTCTTTCATAAACCAAGTACCGCCTACTGCTGTAAAACGGACATCTACTTCCGTTCGTTCCTTTACGAAATCTTCATATAGTTTCGGATCAATCCAAGAACTGCCGAGGGTAAAGTCTATCAGATGTGCGGGGATTTCCATTGGCATGACTTCCTGCAATGCCTTGATGTTGCGGTCAAATTCCCCATTCTCGTTGTTTTCCTCTGCCTGACGCAGTTTTTCACGGATATTTCCACTCAAATACTGATACGATGCTTCCATCTGTCGGCTTACTGGGTCCTCGAAACCGTAGCCGCTCTCGATGATTTCTTTCTTCACATCTTCGATGCCTGTGCCAAGTTGTTCGGCGATATATGGTATGTCCACACGACCGAATTTGAAGATACTTGCAATGATACCGTCCTTGACATTGGCCGGGGTGGGTTCTTTATCTTTTTCAACGACACGTTTGCTGAATACATCGGTCTTTTCAAATTTCTGTATCCGGTTTCCTTTTTCATCTGCCGTTTCCTCAAACTTTTCAAGAGCGAATACATTGGCATAGTCCACATCATTGCGGAGAAACGCAATGGCGGTGTTCTTATTGAAGTGTCCGTATGTGCCGACAAAATCATCGTATGCCTTGTTGAGTTTGTCAAGCAAGGGTTTCAGCCCCTCATCGCTTTCGTTCTCGGTCTGATAGGAAAGAACTTCCGCAAGAGCTTCCTTGATGGCGGTGTACGCCTCGAAGCATTCCACTTTCGTATGCCCTTTTACCTTATTGGCATTCACTTCGAGAGGTTGTGCACTGGCTGTCGAGTTGATAAACAGTTTGCCATCTCTGACAAATATCTCACCAATCTTTTTGTCGGGCATTACATCGGTAACCGGTCCGGCATTGCGTTCGCCAAATTCCTCTGCCTTGAATGAATGGACAAATTCAGATAACATCTGCTCCTGCTTCTTATCCTGTGCAGGATACAAACCCTTGCTTGTCGGGCGGAATGTGTCGCCTTTCTCAAATGCAAAGTGCATTTCACCAGCCATGTTTTCGGGGTGTTCAATGAAATAGCGGTTGTAGTCCATCGAAAGTTGCTTGATGACCGGTGTTTCCTTGCCTTTGACCTTGCGTGTTTCCCCAGTATCATATTCTGCCATACGCTCTCCGCTCACATCGCTTACATCAATGACATGGACGGATTTCTGCCCGTTCACACGCTTGCGGATAACAACGATGTCGGAGGTTACCCCGGTGCCACCGAAAGTCTTGTTGTGCATACGGAAAGCACCCACGAAGTCAGAACCGCCCTCGTTCACAATCCAGTCACGGAGTTTCTTGCTGTTGTCAAGCGTACCGTTAGACGTAATGAAGATGCCCAAACCGCCCTCGCGCAGTTTACGCACATTCTTTGCTATACAGAAATCATGTATGTTGTGGAATTTCTTCGACAGGTCTTTGTCACCGGTGGTGTCATTCACACGGAGTCCGGTAACGAAAGGAACATTGGTAATAGCCAAATCCACACTGCCGTTAGGTATGCGGGTCTGTTCAAAGCCCTGTATTTCCACCTTGGCATCAGGATAGAGGAGCGAGAGGATGCCTCCCGAAGTTCTGTCAATCTCTATGGCATGGATGTCACTATGCTCACTGATGTTTGTAGGCATCTGTCCCAAGATATTGCCGATACCGGCAGAACCTTCAAGAATGTTTCCACCATTGAAGCCCATTTGTTCGGCAATGTCCCAAAGCGTATCCACAACGTATGCCGGAGTGTAATAGGCACTATTTGCACTCATTATGGCCTCTTGATATGCCTTTTCACCAAGCAACTCACGGAGCTTCTTTGCAATGGGATTAGGAGCATACGATGTACCTTCGTTGAAAGCCTTGCCCAAGCCACCCCAGCCACTGAACTTGCGAAGGGTCTGCATCTGTTTTTCTGTAGCCCGTTCGCCGCTTTCAAGCAACTGTTTTGCCAGTTCGATAGCCTTGATATTGGCTTCGATACGGGCATCTACTGATGTCGGAGCGTGGTCTTTACCACGTTCCGAATGGTTGTTGTGGGTATTCTTGGGAGTAAATGTATTCCTGCCATCGTTTTTGCGTGCAACTTTAAGAATAGCATCAAGTTCCTTGCGTGTCGCTTGGAATGGTCCGCTTATATTGTCATTGCAATGGAATACGTTGGCAAGTTCGTAATAGACAATACCGGAAATCTCATGTTCTCCTCCGAGTTTGTCGTTCAAGTGCAATGTAACACCTTTGAGTTCATCGGCAAGTTTTCGATTCTTTTCAATCTCTTTCTTGCGCTTACCCTCAATGCTTTGTTCATTTAAGGAATCTGAAAGTCGAGGTCGCACAGTCCTATCGACTGCATCGCCTGTTCTTTCTCCTTCGTTGTCAGTTCCTCTACCGGCTTGTTGTTCGCTTTCGCTACCTGTTTCAGTGCCTCTTGATAATCCTTGCTCGTGTCTATAACCTTTGGCTGGCACTCTTTCGGAGCGTTCTGCATCAGTTCTCTGTAATCCATGTTCGCTATTTTTATTGTTATCAGTCAGAGCGTCAAACAAACCCAACTCATTTGACTGCTGTGAAATTACTGCTTTTTTCTCATTCTTCTTACGTGCAGGGCGGATTTTTTTGATGCGTTCCTGTGCAATCTCTGCCTCTTGCTCCACCTCGGTCTCTCTTGTTACGGTTTCGGCGGTAGCAAGCGCATCAATACTTTTCTTATCGAAATTCGCCACATCGAATTGTTGTACCTCATCGTATGGAGTCATGTCTGCATCCAGTCCGTTCTCTGCCACCTCCGGCAAATCTCTCGCACCATTGTAAAATGCTTTAAGGTAAGGGCGTATGGAATCGCCCAAGTCTGCAACCATAGCTGTAGCATACTCGGTAAATTTGCGTGCACCTTTCTCCAAATGGTAAACAGCCATCTCCGTACCAATGGCAAGTATTTCAGGGTCTATGCCCATGTTCATTTGACCGAGCAACTTCTTACGCATACGCTCACGGAGTTCTGCATAGCGTTCATCGGTAACAAGACGGTTGCCACTCGGATTATTTTCAGGCTTAGATTCTTGCTCTGTGGCTTCCGCTTTTTCTGTACGTACAATCTCCCTAATCTTAACCTTGTTTTCAAGAATGGTTTCAACAGCGTCACGCAGTTCCTGATTGAAATTCTTGGGATTACGTACAATCTCCAACATTTCTTCAGGACTGTTTGCCGTATAATTGAAACGTCCATCCCCGATAGGGATAGGGCCGCTCACATCATCGCGCTTCAACGTGGTCAATCCGGTTTCCTTGTCAACGGAAACAGAATATTGCCACACCGGGCTGTATTCCTGCTTTTCTTCCTGCTTAGATGTTTCCAAAAGTTGAGACTCAGCAAACTGCACATTGCCGTCATTTACTTCTAACAAATCAGACAAAGACAAAGGTGGTTGTGATTGTGCATCGGTTGCATATTCTGCCAAGCGTTCAGCATCTTCCTTGCTCCGCATCATGAAGCCTTGCTTTTCCTTGTCCCACCAGCCTTTTAGTTGTTTGGCAAACATTGTGGTGTGCTTCCGAACAGTATCTCTTAATTTATCATTGAACTTCACAAGGTGCATATCCAACACCTTACCCCTTTTGGTGGTATATTGTGCCTGAGTAATGGTGTATGCAGCATCAGTCGGTGTTGTCGTTTCTTCATTGGAATTGTTTTGTTCCAATTTCCGCTGTTCAGTAAAGAGGTCGTTTATTTCGGAAATAATGCGGGCTTCCTCAAATATATCACTCTGACCATGTGCGGCTTCTTGTTCCTTGTGCAGTTCTTCAATGCGTGATTTGATTTCAGAAAGTCTGTCGACTTGTGTACTTGAACTCTGTTCCTCAACACTTTTGACTGATTTGTATTCAGCAAACGCTTTAGTCTTACGGTGGCTACTATCTATCCACTTCTCGAAATCCTCCAAGTTTACGGCAGTTACCACTGTCTTGTGATTATTTGCCCAGTCGCTGTCATAATTCGCGAAGTAAGCTGCCTCGGCATCGTCAGTCTCATTGAAACCAAGCATTACCTTATGCTCATCAAAGCTGCCGTCCTCATTATACTGGTCCACCACGAACACCCTGCGTCCGTTCCACCCGTCAATATCATCAGAGAGGAACACGTCTATGTGGTCTCCATCCACGCCCTCCGTGCCACGAATGTAGCCGTAGGTGTTCTGCATGATCGTTTCCCACTTGTTGCCCTCTGTGTCTATTCCACTGCGAACGGATCCTTTCGGGTTCTCAATGGTGATATTGAATGTACCAACCTGCACATGGCCTTTCTTATAATTGCCAGCTTCTTTCTGTTTCTCCGTAGGAGTAGTATCGGTTTCTTTCTCTGCCACTGCAACAGCATTGGCTAAAGACAAAGATGTATCAATATAATTAAGAACATCCAATAAGTCTCCGAATGTTTGACCGTCATACTCATAAGCGCTACCTATATAATTACCTTTCGTATCAGGTGCATCAACTTTTATAACTTTATGAGTACCATCAACAATAATTGTCTGTTTATAAGTATCACCATACTTTCCGCTTTCAATCCAATCATCTTCTTGAACTTCAATACGTCTTGCTATTTTTGCACTAAGTTGATTGTCAGTATCATCAGAAGATAGCATTTCTTCTTGTGATAAAGAAGATTCTATTTCGCTTTGTCCACCAATGCTTTCAGTTCTTCCTGTATCATCAGTTGTCCCATTTCCGTTCTCAACTCGTTCTCTTGGCGCAAGAGTTCCATTGCTTCCTTGCTGCCCTCGTTGGCTTGTTGCAGTATCGCCAACCAATACATTGCTTCGTTGTTGTCCATTGTAATCTAAATTAAATGCTTCTTTAATAGCCTGTACGAGCGTCCGAGGGGTATTGTCCGGTTGTTCGAACAGAGTTTCTTCCTGTGTACCTTGTATAAGGTCATAAATCTTGCCGAATGTATTTTGAATGAAGCTTTGGCTTTCACCTTTATACATTGCGGCCAAATGCAAGACAAAGTTACTGAAATTATCAGCAGGGAGATAACTTTCCCCAGTGACATCATCCATTTGATACTGGTGTTTCCAACTTTCTATGGCAGTACGTGCTTCCTTGAAGTTCTTTGCCTCTGCAAACATTTTATCTTGGGACAAAGCATAGTAAGCACGAACGGAATTCTGTATCTCATCTACCATTCGTTCACTGTTCGGACTATCATAATCACGAAAAGCAGTGGCAAGAATAGCTTTTTGTGCTTTTACCGGCAATACGTTGAACATTTCCTCCAACCGTGTACTACCGTCCTTGAAAATGCTTTGATACATGATACCACGCAAATCATTCTTGGATTCGGGAGTCAAGTTACCCTTGCTGTCAAACGCACTCTTGTATTGTGTGGGGGTAATGAAACCTCTTTGGCTCATCCATTTCAAAACATTTGCACCATTGGAATCCACAAGTCCGGCAAATGACATTTCATCATCCGAAGTCCTAAGCAGCAAGTTAGCAAACGAACGCATTTCGGCTCCCATACGCTGCAAGGCGTTTTTAGGTTTGATGCGTTCAACACCTCCACTTTCTGTGTCCTGTGCCACATACTGGCCAAGACGGATAGCCTCTGCATCGTCCACATCAACCATGTTCACGAGGACAGGATGCTCCATAGCCTCAATGTCTTCTGCTTGTAATCCAAATTCTTCCGCATGGTCTTTCAGATACTGCTTGTAAAGAGCCGCCTGTTCCGGATGGTTCTCCCACATGATACGAAGTGCGTCACTTCGGTTATTGCCCTGTATGGCTTCGCCCCGTGCGTTCACGGTAGGTGCGCCTGTATAGGCGGTAACAGAAGATGTGATTTCTTCGGGGCGTATGTTTCCGGCAATTTTTCGTGCAGACAATACACTTGCCTCGTCATTCCGTTCTTTCGGCTGCGCTTCGTCAATAAAGTGCAGAGGGTTGCGCACGCCTTGAATATGGCTCGGTTGCAACAAGTTTGCATCAATCACGGCTACACGACCACCTACAATGGCATCATCACTGAATTTTACGGATACCTCCTTTCCCTGCAATGCCTGTACAGGCTCTTGTCTGTCTATCTTATGACCGTTCATGCGTCTGTAACCTCTTGCCCGTGCATCCTGCGGCTTGTCGTCCACCATGTCCGGCACTCCGTTCAGGACTTCACGCTCGATGCGTTCCGCTTCCTCACGTTCGGCACGCAGCTTTTCTTCTTCTGCCTTTCGCAATGCGGCTGCTTCATCGGCAATACGTCTGCGTTCATCATCCGCTTCCATTTTTCTGCGTTTGGCGGTACCGGCTATCTTCTGCCAAACGAGCAATTCCTGTTTGGCTGCATCAATCGCCGCTTTGCGTTCTTTCTCGGAAGCAATCTTTTCGGCAATGGAGTTGCCACCTTTCGATTTGGCTTTCTCCAACTTCTTCAAGGCTTCTTCCTTGTCGGCAACCATTCCATCGGCTACGGTCTGTGCCATATCCTCATCACCCTCAGTCTGCTCCACAATGGCATCCCAAGCTGTGTCGCTGTCGGCCTGCTCATATAGTGGATTTCCCTGCTCATCCTTTGGTATTCTCTGCATGGCAGGAATATTTTGAGGGGCATTGTTATCATTTTCGGGAATATTTTCCGCACCATTGTTGCTCTCATTCTCGGCAGGGCGTTCAAACGCTACTCCGTTATGCTCCAACAATATATTATCAAGTTCATCACGGGTAAACAGGTTCACACGCTTGCCGTTGATAGGGGCTTCGGTAAATACCTCATACTTGCCGTCCGCATCAGCATCTGCTGTGATATTGCCTCGGACGGTAACGCCGTTCTCATCGGTAAGCGAAACAATGTCATTGAGAGCGTATTGTGGTCTTTCAGCCTCTTGCATCTCCTGTTTCCGTTCGGCATTCTCAATGGTTCTCTGCTGCTCGAACTGCGCCACACGTGCCAAATTTGCCGCATCAGCCTGTTGCTGTATGGTTTCTTTTGCCAACGGGAAGATATTCACGCCGTCCGATACGTTAACTGTGCCGTCCCCGTTATCCACAATACCGTCTTCGTTGGCTACAATCTGAACCTGTATCTGTGCGTCATCTCCTGTAATGGTGTATGTATCGCCGGGGTTGAATGTAACCACACCGTCAATCTTGTCGGATGCTTCCTGTGCGAACTGTTGAATGATAGCCTCCTCCGCTGTCATTTTCTCATCGGACGGGTTCAACGGTTCATCAATGTTCAATACGGCATCTGGCGACACCTGTTCGAGTGCGCCTGTTTCTGCATCACGTACAATGATACTGCCGTCCGAAGCCCGGTTGTCAATGCCGCTGCCGTCTGCATACTGCACAAGGTTTCCACCCACCACATACACACGGCGGTCGTCCTGTTTCATCGTTGCCCCCTGTATCATGCCTGTGGTGCGGTTGGTGCGTGCGTCAACCATTGCGTTGCTTTGCTCCACACGTGCGTCTATGTCATCGCGTACACGCTGAATCATGCCGTCATATACCTGCTTGGCATTGAGATAGTCAAGAACCGTTTCCAACTCGCTTTCTCTCCAAAGGCCATTGTTCCGCATTTCCTCCAATGCATTCATAGGATGTATATCCAAAAAGCCAAGCGTGTTTTCATCCACTATGGCAGAAACCCTCTGCCGCTGGTAGTCACGCATATTCTTGGCATCGGTCATTTCCTGTGGGTCTGCGAGGTTGTAACCGTCAATGTAGCTTTCATTCATTGACTGCACATCCTCGTCCTGTTCACCGCCCCGCTTCTGTGCGAGAGTACCGAGGTTAAAGCCCCTCATCATCAACGAACGCTCCATATAGGTAAGTACTGCGGCTCTCTCATCGTCAGAGAAATCCTTGTCGTTCACAATGCCCTCTGCCACACTTCCAATGTCATCGTTGGTCGTAAGGTCGATAGTCGCCCTTAACGGTTCCCATATTTCTTTGCCAAGCAATTCTGTTACACGGGCATCAGCCTTGTTTACGCCGTGCTTCATTGAAGCATACTGCGCTCCCGACAAGGTTGCCTTTCCTGCACCCATCAATCCCATAGAAAGAGCCATGCCGCCCCAAATGTCGCCGTGGAATTGTCCTATCGCAAGCAAATTGGTGCGTGTGCCGTCCGGATTCTGTTGATAGGCATCATCAAGATTGAGCATGGTGCGCCACAGTTGTCCATAGTATTCTTCCGAAACCTCACCGACATAATCACTCATACCCATTTTGTTGAACATCTGATGAGTTTGTCCCATGATACCGTTCAACGCACTTGCGTCAGCCTTTGAAAGCACTGCACCGATACGTTTTGCACCTACAACATTGGCGAGTTTGCTCATATTCCCAAGAGTAAAGACCGGATCAAGATGTGCACCGAACATTTCCGAATAATTCTCAATGATGGCATTGGCTTCACTTTGCCAAATGGCATCCCCCCAAGTCTTGTCGTTGGAAAAATCATAGTTGCCGTTCTCATCAACAACCACATCACCCAGTTTACGGTCAATAATGTCAGCAGTAGTTTTCCCTGCCTGTACTGTATTGGCCATAAGTGGAGCGCGTACAAGCAAATCATCTGCAGTTGTACCGAGTGCTTTGATGGTCCAGTCGGTTGCATACCGTCCCAAACCTTTGGCTCCATTTTCTTTGATATAGGACTTGAAACCCTGCTGAGCCATTTTTTCAGCCGTTTCTTTGCTTATAACCTTTGTTGCAAGTCTGGTACTTCCTTTGGAGAAAGAGGACAATCCGTTAAATCCTCCACCTGTCAATACGAAATCCAGCATGAAGGACGGCATATAGCCTGTCATTACACCTGCTCTGTTCCAAAAATCTGCATTTCCGCTGTATCTTTCCTCTGCTTGTTGCTTCTCATGGATTGCGCCCATCATTGCATCATGCGCTTCACGTTCACCCTCTGTGGCATTTTCTTTTTTCAGTTCATCGGCATTCATCATCGTAAATGCGTCACGCATATCACCCATACCGAAATCCCACGTGCGCACATCACCCATAGTGCGACCGAAACCACGCCAAAAGCCTACATCTACACCGTTTTCACGGTCTTTCTGTTCTTCAAGGTTCTTAATCAGTTCCTCTGTTTCACGAATGGCTACGGATAACGCACGGTTTTCCTTGTCAGATTGTTGGCGGGGCGTATAAGTGGCAGCTCCCAGTATGGCAGCGAGAGGGGCTTTGTTGTTTTCTGTCTCTTCTGCCCATTCCTTGTGTACTTCTGATGCTCTTTCCGCTTGCTTGGCTTTCAACTCCTGCAACCGGAGGTTTGCCTTGCGCAACTGTCCGCCTATGGACATATCGGCAGCTTGGCGGTACTGAAAGCTTTCCATGTCAGCCAATGACTTGCTGTAATAACGATTTCCGGCAGGAGTGAGGAACGTTTTCTCCAACTTCCCACTTTCAGGATTGAATATCATCTTTCCCTCTTTGGTCTGCAAGCCGGGATTTATCCCATATTCCTGCATATTGTCTATGCGTTCGTTGAATGTTTGTGTATGGGATTTCACATCGTTCATAATACGGTCGGTTTCGGTCAACATCGCTACTTTCTCCTTTTCTGTAGGTTGCCATGTCTGTTCATTAGCAGGTGAAATGGGTTCTTCAACCGTTCCGGAAGCACTGTTTCCCGATTGTTGCGATGAGGTTCGTTCCTTTCCAAACCCTATATTGCTTTCAAATTCTTCAAACGGCTCCATATCATAACCATCTTTTACAAGAGCGTCGTAAGCCGCTTTACGTTTGGTTGAATCTAACAGGTTCTTGCGAAAATCTTCTTCGCTCTCCATGTCGTAACCATCAGAAACAAACGTATCATACAGTTTTTTTATCTTATCCTTTTCTTCAGGCATAGTATTTTATTTATGATGTTGGACTTTTCTTTTTATTATCGGCCGTTGGACTTTTTTTCTGTGGCTTAGAAGAATGTCCTTTACCGGGCTTTGTCGTTTCAGATGTCTTGACGGTTTTCCCTCTTCCACTTTTGACCTCGGTGGTCGAAGCCTGAGTTTCTTCGTTCCATGTTCCATTGTCTATGGCGTTCTGACGCATGGCTTCATACGAGTGTGCAAAATGCTTGTTACCATCGCTGTCATACCACGGATATTCTCCGGCCTTTCCACTGCCACCACCTCGGTTGTAATATTCTGCTCTGGCATTGGATGCGGAAGCGGAAGCCTTTGAAGCACCAGCTTTAGCCTTTTCGGTTTCAAGCCTTGCCTTTTCAAGTTCTTCTGCATATTTTGCTTCAATTCCTTTGCGTTTGGCTTCAGCTTCGGATGCGGATATTTTATTGCCTTGCAGTTGGAGATTCAATTCAAACATCTGCCTGTCGCGTTCCTCTTTGGCATCGTTCCGTATGCGGTTATAATCGTCAAGACCAAGCTGCCTTTGCCACTTACGTTCACGGTCATCCCTTTCTTCATCAGCGATTCTTGCCCTCATCAGCCCCTCATAATATTCTTTCTCCTTGCCTTCACGTTCTTTCATCAGCTTGTCATATCTCACTTTGGTACGTTCTGACATGGTATTCTTACCGGTATACATATTTGGAGCGTACTGCGTGGTGAAGAACAAGTTCGAGAGTGCCGATATACCATCACCAATGGCTGCGAATATCTGTTCACGTTTCTGCTTCTTCTTTTCTTTAGCAAGTTCCTCGTCCGTTGGCGGTTTATAGGGATTGAGTTTTTTGTACAATTCAGCGTATGAGAGACTGCCACCGTTCACATCGGCTTGTTTGGACGGAGGTGCAGCGACCGTTTCAGATTGGGAGCCGGTAACGGCAGGAGCCGCAGCTGCTTGTTGTTCCGTCCATTTCTGTGTACCCTTTGCCGGGGATGATACGGAAGGAGCGTCTTGCTGCTGTTCGTGCCATTCCTTAGAACCTTTGGGCGGAGGCGTACCACCTCCGTTTCCTAAAATATCATCCATTGTTGCCATATTGAAATAGTTTAGAAAGGCATTTGACTTACCGCGTTAGTTACTCCTTGTACAGCTCCCGATATGGCATTGGCCTTGCCTTGCTCAATGGCGTTAAGCTGTTCCACGAAAGCATTGTCGTTTTGCATATAAGTGGCTTCGATATTGTCCTTACGTGCTTCTGCATCAGCGGCAATCTGTGATGTTGCATCGGCAAGAGCCTTGTTGTTCGCTTCTTTAGCCGCTGCCACACTTTCATCAGTACCGCCCATGACGGCTGCACTACCGGCAGCGGCTTTGTTACGTTGTTTTATACTCTCTTCAGTTTGCGTAAGGATGCGTTGTGCATCAGCCCGCTGAGTGGCATCCTCGTTGTACCGCCTGTCGTACCAGTCCTGATTCTTTTGCCGTTGAGCCTCAACATTACGTTTTGCTTTCTTCATGGCCTTGGATGCCTTGATCCCACCGAAAATGCTGCCTGCAGCACCTATGGCACTTCCTATTAAACCCATAAGACTTTAGTTTTGATTATTAAAAGTTATACCTTTTAAAAGTTATACCTTGCGTGCGAAAGTAAGCCGTTATCTTCGCATCATCATTTTATCTTTTTACATACAAATCATTATGGCAATAGGAAAAAAGACCGGAGGACGGCAAAAAGGTACGCCCAACAAAATAACGGCACTGGCAAAAGGGATGATTGAGAAATGGCTTGAAGCGCACAACACTATACCCGAAGGAGATGTGACGCCACTAATAATGCAGGACTTCCTGGAACTTGACCCCAAAGACAGGGTGAAAGTGTCGACAGAGTTCATTAAAATCATCATGCCTAAGAATATCAGCATAGACGATGGCGAGGTCAAACTCACCATTGAGGATAAGCTTGTCAAACTTGCCGGAGAAGAAGACGAGGAAGAATAATCTATTACCCTCTACTTTAGATTGTCTTCATGTCAAGGGAACCCCAACCCGAAAAGGGGACGATTTTACTGATTTGCTTTGAAGCGATGTTCGAGAGAATGTCGCTTTTTTCATGTCCGGACCGTAAAATTTCTTCGGAAGAAAAGGGTATTTCTTCCGAAGAAATAGCAATAAATGTACAATTATACCCCATTTCTTCGGAAGATATTGCCTTAATTGTACAGAAAAGGGGTATTTCTTCGGAAAAAATACGCATAAATGTACATTCTTGTACAGATTGAATTTTTTATGCGAAAATCAGCTCAAAAGCACCTCAAAAATCTTCTGAAATGGCTGAAATGAGCTATTTTTTGACATAATTTCAGAAGATATTACATTTATTTCTTCGGAAGAAATAACCATAAATGTACAGAAAAGGGGTATTTCTTCGGAGGAAACAGCCATAAATGTACATTTCTTCGGAAGAAAAGGGTATTTCTTCCGAAGAAATAGCAATAAATGTACAATTATACCCCATTTCTTCGGAAGATATACCATAAAATAAATATATATATCTACTACTACATCTACCGCGCGTGCGTGCGCACGTGAAGAAATTTTCGATTTTAGGGCAAGAATAAAAATTGAATAAAAAAGAAAGCCTACAAAGAAAAATACCTTGCAGGCTTATATCATTTCGTGAAGTCACAAAAAAAATCAGAATCCTTTCCCTTTCTGCCGTTGGTACACCACCGTCTGGTCTTTGTCGAGGTTGACGATTTTGAACATCACCATTGAACGGTTCGGAATATCATCCGGCAGCATAGTTACGAGCCGGGCAATCACCTCGTCCACATTGTTGAAGCCTACATCGGTCAGTTCCGCCACCTTTTGCCCGTTGTGGTATGCAGCCGCATTCACCATATAGCGGTATGACAAGCGGAAATGCACATCCTCCTGTTTCTGCTCACGTACAGAAGCCTTACCGGAGAAGAAAATGAAATCAATTACTTTCTCGTTCAGTTCCCAAGCAGGGGAGAAGTCAATCTTGATATACCCTCGTGTTACGTTGTGTCCATTGCTATGGTTCATGCCAAACGCCACTTCCGAGATAGAGGCACGTACATCATTCTGAGCTACTGTTCCCCATGTATGCCGGAACGTGTAAGCCGAATACCACTCTTCCTTTGGCATTCCCATAGCCTTGCATAATTGCCTTATCCCACTGTTGACATTGGCGCAAAAACTGTCCGATGTAGTCATGCGCTGATAGAAATTGAACAAACGCTCATCATCTTTTGCCGTGTTCATGTACTTTTCAAATAGCGGCTGAATGATTGCTGGCACCCGCATTTCCATATACGCACCATCCGCACGGAACTTCTTCGTTTTGGCCCGTTGGTAGTGGATAATTCCGTTCCGGTAATCTTGCTTTCTTAGATTATACAGGTCAATCGTGTTGATTCCTGCAAGGCAAAGCACCATCATAGCAACATCACGCCCGAACTCCGTCTGTGGATATTTCATCTTACTTTCCGGCAGAGGGAATGAAAAGAACTCCCGACATGCTTCGGGGGTAATGGCAAGCTTCTCCGCACGATCAGCCGTTGGTATTTCCACTTTCACCCATGGGTTGACTTTGATACGGATTATACCGTTATCGTAATCGTTGTACTCCAACATGGCGGCTTTAAATACCTGACGCATACAGATTGGATACATTTCCTTTGCCCTATGCGTCTGTTCAAGCGACTTTATCCATTTGTTCACCTGCGTAGAGGTCAACTGAGCGAACATCACTTGGTTGGTTCCGATGAACCGTTCCAGATGTTGTAGGGCAAGCTTGTAGTTCTTGGCATTCCTTTCCTGCCCACGGTCAATCATTCTGTCGATATGCACTCTCGCATAATCCGAAAAACAAATATCGTCATTGCCGTTCGTAAGAAAATCCACCACTTCCTTGACCGTCCAATGTTCAATGTCTTTTTTGTTGAGCCGCTCGTTATATTCCACTATCCGCCCGGCACAATACTGAAGCACGTAGGGGTCTTCGATTTCTTTCGCTCTGGAAAGTTCTTTCTTCGTGACCATCTTGTCGGTCTTCATGAATTGTGTCCCCCTATGGTGGGTAACTCTGATATAAACCGGATAAAATCCGTCCTTGCGTTCTTTTTGAACACACGCTTTAAATGTTGCCATATCGTTCTATGTCTTTATTATGTTATTATTTAAATTTATTCCAAACAGCTTCCAATGTCTTAACTTTCTGTCATATCATCAATTACGGCTCTAAACACGCTCTAAACACCCAACGAAAAGCACAACAACATTCTCTAAACATTTGCGCTTATTACGCTCATTTTCCGTGCGGAATGAACGTACCTTTTAAAAATACAATAGGCGGTAAGCCTTTGTAAATGAAAAGCATACCGCCTATTTTATTGAGTATCAGCTATATCGTGCTATTCCTCGATTGCAGCCTGCGCCGCAGCCAGTCTTGCGATAGGCACGCGGAACGGTGAGCAGCTCACGTAATCCAGACCTACCTTGTGGCAGAACTTCACGGACATCGGTTCACCACCGTGTTCACCGCAGATACCGCATTTCAGTTCCGGACGTACAGAACGGCCTTTAGCTACTGCCATCTTGATAAGCTGGCCCACACCATTCTGGTCGAGTACCTGGAACGGGTCTACCTTCAGGATCTTCTTTTCCAGGTAAACCGGCAAGAAGGAAGCGATATCATCGCGAGAGTAACCGAAGGTCATCTGAGTCAGGTCGTTTGTACCGAATGAGAAGTATTCGGCATGTGAAGCGATGCGGTCGGCAGTCAGGGCGGCACGCGGCACTTCAATCATGGTTCCCACCTTGAACGGGATTTCCACGCCTTCTTCCTTGAACAGTTTGGCAGCAGTTTCACGGATCACCTTTTCCTGTGCTTCGAATTCATACAGGATACCAATCAGCGGCACCATGATTTCAGGATGCGGGTCGTAACCTTCCTTCTTCAGTTCGCAGGCAGCACCCAGGATAGCACGAGTCTGCATTTCAGTGATTTCCGGATACGTATTTCCCAGACGGCAACCACGGTGACCCAGCATCGGGTTGTGTTCGCACAGACTTTCCACGCGCTGGCGGATATAATCTACGGTTACACCCATGGCCTGTGCCATTTCTTCCTGACCTTTCAAATCGTGCGGTACGAATTCATGCAACGGCGGGTCGAGCAGACGTACGTTGACAGGCAGTCCGTCCATGGTCTTGAAGATTTCCTTGAAGTCAGCTTTCTGGTAAGGCAACAGTTTGTCGAGGGCTTTCTTACGGCCTTCTACGTCCTTGGCCAGAATCATTTCGCGCATGGCCACAATCTTTTCGTCGTCGAAGAACATGTGTTCCGTACGGCACAGACCGATACCTACGGCACCGAAGCCACGAGCATCCTGTGCGTTGCGCGGTGTGTCGGCATTGGTGCGGACTTTCAGGCGGGCATATTTGTCGCAGAGTTCCATCAGTTCGGCAAAGTTACCCGACAGTTTGGCCGGCTGAGTCGGAATTTCTCCGGCATATACATATCCGTTGGTTCCGTTGATGGAGATGTAGTCACCTTCTTTCAGTACGACTCCGTCAATTTCCACCGTACGGGTCTTGTAGTCTACGTTGATGGCTCCGGCTCCTGATACACAGCACTTACCCATTCCGCGAGCAACTACGGCAGCGTGTGAAGTCATACCTCCACGGGCGGTCAGGATACCTTCGGCAGCCTGCATACCGGCCAGGTCTTCCGGAGAAGTTTCAATACGTACCAGTACCACGCGATGACCGTTGGCATGCCATTCAGCGGCATCTTCTGCAAAGAAGACGATACGTCCGCAGGCAGCACCCGGAGAAGCCGGCAAACCACGTGTCAGCACACGGGCACGTCCCAGTTCTTCCTTGTCGAATACCGGATGCAGCAGTTCGTCCAGCTTGTTGGGTTCGCAGCGCATCAAAGCGGTCTTTTCGTCAATCATGCCCTGATGCAGCATTTCCATGGCGATGCGCACCATAGCGGCACCTGTACGCTTACCGTTACGGGTCTGGAGGAACCAGAGCTTGCCTTCCTGCACGGTAAATTCCATGTCCTGCATATCGTGGTAGTGATTTTCCAGTTTGGTCTGGAGTTCATCGAGTTCCTTGTAGATTTCCGGCATGGCTTCTTCCATAGAAGGATATTTGGCCACACGTTCTGCTTCCGAGATACCCTGCAGTTCGGCCCAGCGCTGAGAACCGATTTTGGTAATCTGCTGCGGAGTACGAATACCGGCTACTACGTCTTCACCCTGCGCATTGATCAGGTATTCACCGTTGAACAGGTCTTCACCGGTAGCGGCATCGCGTGAGAAGCATACACCCGTAGCCGAAGTCTCACCCATGTTACCGAATACCATGGCCTGTACGTTCACGGCTGTTCCCCACTCTGCCGGAATACCTTCCATCTTGCGGTAAAGAATGGCGCGTTCGTTCATCCATGAATCAAATACGGCACAGATGGCACCCCACAACTGTTCGTAAGCGCATGACGGGAATTCCTGCCCGGTCTGTTTCTTCACGGCTTCCTTAAAGCGGACTACCAGGGTCTTCAGGTCGTCCACGTCGAGTTCGTTGTCCAGACGTACGCCCTTGGCCTTCTTCACTTCTTCAATGATGGCTTCAAACGGGTCGATGTCTTCCTTGTTCACGGGTTTCATGCCCAGCACCACGTCGCCGTACATCTGTACGAAGCGGCGGTAAGAGTCCCACGCAAAGCGAGGGTTGTTAGTCTTGCGAGCCAGTCCTTCTACTACTTCATCGTTCAGACCCAGATTCAGAATGGTGTCCATCATCCCCGGCATGGACGCTCTGGCACCCGAACGTACGGAAACGAGCAACGGATTTTCCACATCGCCGAACTTCGACTTCATCAGGGCTTCTACTCCCTTGATGGATTTTTCCACATCTTCTTTCAGCAGCGCAACCACTGCTTCTTTTCCTTTTTCAAAATATTCGTTGCAGACTTCGGTTGTTATGGTGAATCCGGGAGGTACAGGCACCCCGATCAGGTTCATCTCGGCCAGGTTTGCGCCCTTGCCACCCAGAAGATTTCTCATGTCAGCTTTTCCTTCAGCTTGTCCGTTTCCAAAAGTATAGACTCTTTTCTTTTCCATGTTTTCTTATATTTGATAAGGTTCAATAATGTTTTTCGTTGGTCAACCGCTGGCAAATCTATATATATTTTATTGAATCCCAAATTTTGTGAAGATATTTTTCGACATATTTTGCAACATAGAGTTTGCAAAATGAACTTCTTCGAAAAACATGGAAGAATGTCAGGAAAAATGTATAAATTTGCTCCCAAATTGGTTTTATTGAAAAGAACGTGGCAAGAAAGAAAAAAGAACTGCCTTTACTGGAGAAGGTAACGATAACAGACGTAGCCGCAGAAGGAAAAGCCGTGGCTAAAGTAAACGAGTTGGTAATATTTGTCCCGTATGTAGTGCCGGGCGACGTAGTCGATTTACAGGTGAAGCGCAAGAAGAACCATTACGCCGAAGCGGTGGCGGTAAAGTTCCATGAGAAATCACCCCTGCGCACGGAGCCGTTCTGCAGTCACTTCGGAGTGTGCGGAGGATGCAAATGGCAATGTCTTTCTTACGAGGAACAGCTCAAGTACAAGCAGAAACAAGTGTTCGACAACCTCACCCGCATCGGGAAGGTGGAACTGCCGGAATTCCGTCCTATCTTAGGCTCGGAAAAGACCCGCTTTTACCGTAACAAGCTGGAGTTTACATTCTCTAACAAGCGCTGGCTTACGGAAGAGGAGGTGAAGCAGGATGTGAAGTACGACCAGATGAATGCCGTGGGATTCCATATTCCGGGGGCGTTCGACAAGGTGCTGGCCATCGACAAGTGCTGGTTGCAGGACGACATTTCCAACCAGATCCGTAATGCCGTACGCGACTATGCCTACGCGCACAACTTCCCGTTCTTCGACTTGCGCACGCAGGAAGGACTTCTTCGTAACATCATGATCCGTACCTCGTCTACGGGCGAACTGATGGTGGTGCTGCAGTGCAAGGTGACCGACGACGAAGGCCGCCGCAAGATGGAAGAGATTCTGCAGTTCATGGCCGACAGCTTCCCGCAGATTACTTCGCTGATGTATGTCATCAACAACAAGTGCAACGATACCATCGGCGACCTCGACGTGGAGGTGTTCAAGGGCAACGACCACATCTTCGAGGAGATGGAGGGACTGCGCTTCAAGGTGGGACCGAAATCGTTCTACCAGACGAACTCTGAACAGGCCTATAATTTATATAAGGTAGCACGCGAGTTTGCCGGACTTACGGGCAACGAGCTGGTGTACGACCTCTACACGGGTACGGGTACCATCGCCAACTTCGTGGCACGCCAGGCACGCAAGGTGGTGGGCATCGAATATGTGCCCGAAGCCATCGAGGATGCCAAGGTGAACTCGGCCCTGAACGGCATCGACAACACGCTGTTCTATGCGGGCGACATGAAGGACATCCTTACCAACGACTTCATTGCAGAGCACGGACGTCCGGATGTCATCATCACCGACCCTCCCCGCGCTGGTATGCACAATGACGTAATCGACGTGATTCTGGCTGCCGAGCCGAAACGCATCGTCTACGTAAGCTGCAACCCGGCCACACAGGCACGCGACCTCCAGCTGCTCGACGGCAAGTACAAGGTGACTGCCGTACAGCCTGTCGACATGTTCCCTCACACGCATCACGTGGAAAATGTCGTGCAACTGGAAAGACGCTAAACACTCTCCCCTATCTTCTAACTTTTAACTGACGCAACAAAGTGGCAAGAAACAACTCTGGCAACAACGGCCGACGCCCTATCCCGCGTGCCGCAGCCAAATATACAATCTATCCGGTCAATGAACCGGCGGAACTGATGGAGTTCCTTATGAAGAAGATGGACGGCATCAGCCGCACGCGCGTAAAAGCCTTGCTGGCCAACCGCGTGGTGCTGGTGGACAACAACATCCAGACGCAGTACAACTTTCCCCTGAAGCCGGGCATGAAGGTGCAGGTGAGCCGTGAAAAGAACAAGCACGAGTTCCGCCCCCCCATGCTGAAGATTCTCTACGAGGATGCCTATCTCATCGTGGTGGAGAAGAAGGAAGGGCTGCTGTCCGTGGCTACCGACCACCAGAAGGAGCGTACCGCACAGCACATTCTGAATGAGTACGTGAAGCGCACGCACCGCAACAACCGCATCTTCGTGGTGCACCGTCTGGACCGCGAAACCTCGGGCATCATGATGTATGCCAAGGATGAAAAGACGCAGCACACGCTCCGCGACAACTGGCACGACATCGTGTACGACCGCCGCTACGTGTCCATCGTCATGGGCGACATGGAGAAAGACCAGGGCACCGTACGCTCCTGGCTCACCGACCGCAAGCTGTACGTCAGCTCCTCGCCGGTAGACGACGGAGGCAAGCTCTCCATCACGCACTACCGCACCATCAAGCGGGCCAACGGCTATTCGCTCATGGAGCTGCAACTGGAAACGGGACGCAAGAACCAGATTCGCGTGCACATGCAGTCGCTCGGCCATCCGGTGGTGGGCGACGCACGTTACGGCTGCGAAACCGACCCGCTCGGACGTCTGGCACTCCACGCCTTCAAGCTGTGCTTCTACCACCCGCTTACGGGCGAACGGATGGAATTTGAGACTCCCTATCCTGCCCCGTTCAAGAACCTGATGCTGAGAAAATAAAAACAATATATGATAAAAAACCTGATTTTTGATTTCGGAGGGGTCATCGCCCCTATCAGCCGCGAACAGGCGGTGGAAGCGTTCCGCCAGTTAGGGGTGGCCGATGCCGACCAGCGCCTGGACAAATATCACCAGACGGGGATTTTCCAGGAACTGGAAGAAGGAAAAATTACGCCCGATGAGTTCCAGGTGAAGCTGGGACAGTTGTGCGGCGGACGCACACCTAATTGGGAGGAGACACGCCAGGCATGGCTGGGCTACTTCACCGGACTTGACGAACGTCTGCTCGACTGCCTGAAGGAGCTGCGCAAGCGCTACAAGCTCTTCGTGCTGAGCAACACCAATCCTTACGTGATGGACTGGGCCTGCAGTCCGGCATTCTCGTCAAAGGGGAAACCGCTCAGCGACTATTTTGACAAGCTGTACCTCTCCTACCAGATTGGAGTGACCAAGCCCGACCGGCAGATTTTTGACTTCCTGATAGCCGATGCCGACATTCTTCCGTCAGAATCGCTCTTCATTGACGACGGGGCAGGCAACGTACAGGCAGCCCGCCAGCTGGGTTTCCAAACCTACTGTCCACGCAACGGTGAAGACTGGCGCGACGCGCTGACGGTACTTCTCCAGAAATCCTGAAAAAACGTCCTTGCGTTTCATTCGTAACGTAAAGGAATTTTCCATATAACGTCCTTGTGTTTCAATCCGAACGCAAGGACGTTTTGCGTTAAATACACCGGCATTCCCGTCCAGCCGCAAAGGCAATACACCATCTGCCACCCCGCAGGCCGATGCATTTCCCTACCCCCGATAGGGAAATTCCCCCACAGGAATAGGAAAAATCATTCGTTTGTATGATTTTTTCCGGATACCTTTGTCACATAGAGGAAAACAAACACACAAAGAGTTATGAGAACAAGGGTAAGAAAATTCATGTATATGGCGATGCTGGTCGCACTGACACTCGCCTTCCCGTCGTGTAACGTGGAAATGGAATTAGGGAACAACACCCTGGAATATCGTGAACGCACAGCGTATCTCTGCAGCTACGACTGGCAGGACGACTGGTACGACGACTACGGCTTGCACCACTTCCAGGTGCTGCGCTTCTACACCAACGGAACGGGTGAAGACTTTATCCGCATTCAGGATGCCCGCGGACGTTGGGAGGAATATACCTACACCTTTACGTGGGACTGGTACGACGCTTTCTACACCAGCATCCGTTTGAACTACGGCGGAGGTGACTACTCCTACATGGACAATATCCGCCTGGGAGAAGGACGAATGGAATGCCTGCTCGACGGTGCGGCTGTATGCTTTTACAGTTATTAAAAAATCAGTAAAGAAAAACCGCCAGATAAAGCGAACAAAACACGAAATCAGTTTGTTATAGAAATAAATCACCAAAGAATTTCATGTTTTCTTTTTTAAGATAATTAATTTTTTAGTTTATTCGTTCAAAAAAAAACGTATCCTGCCGTGAGACAGCGATACGTTTTTTTATGCAATGAACACAAGAGTTCCGCCCGCGGGGTCAGCTCATGCTGCCGCCCACGATGTCCAGCAACTCGTTGGTAATCGCCTGCTGGCGGCTCTTGTTGTAAATCAAGGTCAGTTCCTGAATCAGGTCGTTTGCATTGTCCGTGGCAATCTGCATAGCCATGGTGCGCGCGGCATGTTCCGAAGCCGTGGAGTCAAGCAGCACGGTGTACATCTTCATGCGGAGTACCTTGGGCAACAGCTCCTCCATCACCTGTTCCGGCGACGGCTCGATGAGGTAATCGGCCTGCATGGCTTCCTGCTCCTCTCCCTTCTCGTCCGCATGACCGGCACTCAGGTCGAGCGGCAGATACGTCTCCCGCGTCAATACCTGCGTAGAGGTCGACTTGAAGTGGTTGTAGAGCAGCTCCACCTGCTGAATCTCACCGCTGGCAAACCGTGTCATCAGCTCGGCAGCCAGGTCGGCCGCCTCCTGATAGTTCGGTTTTCCGCTCATGTGCTGATAATCGCCGGCTGCCGTCAGTCCCTCCATCTTCTTCACCGCATCGGCCACCTTACGGCCCACCGGATAAATCAGGATGTTCTCACGGCCCACCTTCGGCTCATACTCTGCCACCACCTCATTCAGGTGACGGATTACATTGGCATTGAATCCGCCGCACAAACTGCTGTTGGAGGCAAACACCACCACGGCCACTTTCTTCACTTCACGTTTCACTGCAAAAGGCGATTCCACGCTCAGCTCCGCGCCCAGGAAATTACTGAGCATACGGTGCAACCGGCGTTCGTAGGGAAGCATATTTTCAATGGCCTCCTGCGCCTTGTGCAGCTTGGAAGACGCCACCATCTTCATCGCCGAAGTAATCTTCAGCGTGCCGTGGATTGAGTTGATTCTTCCTTTAACTTCTTTCAGTGATGCCATGGGATTTATGCTTTAAATTGTCCGGCCACTTCGGCAGCCAGTTTCTCAATAGTTGCGGTAATTTCGTCGGAAATCTTTCCGGCTGCCAGTACGTCAATCACATCGGCCTGATGGTTGGCACGCAAGCTGGTGAGGAACGAATCCTGGAAGGCACGTACCTTCGAAATAGGAATGTCGCGCATCAGTCCGTGCGTACCACAGTACAGAATGGCCACCTGTTCGCCTACCGGCATCGGTGAGTACTGCGGCTGAATCAGCAGCTGGTTGTTCTTACGTCCACGGTCGATGGCCATGGCAGTCACAGAGTCCATGTCGCTGCTGAACTTCGAGAAGGCCTCCAGTTCACGATACTGTGCCTGGTCAATCTTCAGCGTACCGGCCACTTTCTTCATACTCTTTATCTGGGCGCTACCACCTACACGCGATACAGAGATACCCACGTTGATAGCCGGACGGAAGCCCTGGTTGAACAAGTCGGTTTCCAGGAAGATCTGACCGTCGGTAATGGAAATCACGTTGGTCGGAATGTAGGCAGACACGTCGCCGGCCTGTGTTTCGATAATCGGCAGGGCGGTCAGTGAACCTCCGGCCTTTACCTTACCCTTCAGGCTGGCTGGCAGGTCGTTCATCTGTTCGGCCACTTCCTGCTGGTTGATAATCTTCGCCGCACGTTCCAGCAGACGAGAGTGCAGGTAGAAGATATCACCCGGATAAGCCTCACGTCCTGACGGACGACGCAGAATCAGTGATACTTCACGGTAGGCCACAGCCTGTTTTGACAAGTCATCGTACACCACCAGTGCATGACGGCCGGTATCACGGAAGTACTCGCCGATGGCAGCTCCGGCAAACGGAGCGAAATACTGCATGGCAGCCGGGTCGGAAGCCGTAGCAGCCACCACGATGGTATAGTCCATCGCCCCCTTCTCACGCAGTGCATTCACGATGCTGGCCACGGTAGAACCTTTCTGACCGATGGCCACGTAGATACAGTACACCGGATTTCCTGCCTCGTAGTTGGCACGCTGGTTGATGATGGTATCGATGGCGATGGCCGTCTTACCTGTCTGACGGTCGCCGATAATCAACTCACGCTGTCCGCGGCCGATAGGAATCATGGCATCGATAGCCTTCAGTCCCGTCTGCAGCGGTTCCGTTACCGGCTGACGGAAGATAACCCCCGGTGCCTTACGCTCCAGCGGCATCTCGCACAGCTCTCCGCCAATTTCGCCGCGCCCGTCCAAGAGCACACCCAGAGGGTCGATTACACGTCCCAGCATCGATTCTCCCACATTGATGGAAGCAATGCGCTTGGTACGCTTCACAATCATCCCCTCCTTAATCTGGTCGGTCGGCCCCAGGAGCACCGCTCCCACGTTGTCCTCCTCCAGATTCATCACCGTTCCCATGATACCGTTTTCAAACTGCAGCAACTCGTTGGCTTCCGCATTACGCAATCCGTAAATACGGGCCACACCGTCGCTCACCTGAAGCACGGTACCCACTTCGTCGAATTTCAGCGAGTTGTCAATCCCCTTCAACTGTTGGAGCAACACCTCTGAAACTTCGCTGGGTTTTATTGTATTTTCTGGCATAATTCTTTTTAATTAATAATTAATAATGAACAATTAAAAATGAACAGTGAATAATAGGAATCGTTTTTCATTATTCATTCTTCATTATTCATTGTTTACACTATTCTCCTGTTTTTCGCGATAAACTGCTGTTTCACGCGCTTCAACTGGTTCGCCACACTGGAGTCCAGGCGGAAGCCACCCAGTTCGATGATGTATCCTCCGATCAGGCTCTTGTCCACCTTCTCTTCCAGAATCACCTCACCGTGCGTCTTCTCGGCAGCCAGTTTCTGCAAGTGTGCCACAAGCTTGGGCGAACTGACGGCAGTGGTGAGCTTTCCGATGAGGATGTGCTTGTCTTCCTGATACAGGTCGATATACGACCACATCATGAACTGCAAGAACTTCTCCCTTCTGTCTTCCAGCACCAGGCTGAGAAAACGCGTCATCACCTGGCTTACGTCCTTTCCACCCGAAGCCTCGCAAAGCAGCTCCAGCTTCTTGCTTCTCTCCAGCACCGGATTTTCCACGGCACGCCGCAGGGCGGGCACCTCGGCAAAGTGTGCAGCCAGCGTCTTCACCTCTTTGTACACCTTGTCTTCCAGCCCTTCTCCCTTCGCGTATGCCAGCAGTGCCTTCGCGAAACGTCTTGAAACGACTCCTGTATTCATGACACGTTATTTTTTAGAAGTTTCAATCATTTCATCCAGCAGACGGTCAATCAGCGCAGCCTGTTCCTTTTCATCGGCCAGCTTGTTGCGCATAATCTTCTCTGCAATGCCCACTGACAACACGGCTACCTGGCGGCGGATGTCACGGATGGCACTTTCCTTTTCCGTTTCAATCTGCTTCTTCATCTCCTCCATCAGGCGGTTGCCTTCGGCGAAGGCCTTCTCCTGAGCGTCCTTGATGATGCGGTCGCGCGTAGCAGCAGCCTCACTCAGAATGCGGTGCTGTTCTTCGCGTGCCTGTGCCAGGATTTTCTCACCCTCCACCTTCACGTTGGCCAGCTGTTCGTTGGCCTCACGCGCCGCCTTGAGCGAATTGTCAATGTATGCTTTCCGGTCCTCCACCGTCTTCAGAATCACCGGGAAGCCGTATTTCGCCAAGATGAAGAACACGACTCCGAAGGTGATGACCATCCAGAACAGCAGCCCCGGATCCGGAGTTAATAATCCCATAACTTATTGTTTTATTTTTTACAAGAACAAAGTCAACAAACAAACCACGATGGCAATCAGTGCCACACCTTCTACCAGAGCGGCAGCGATAATCATGTTCATACGCAAGTCGCCTGAAGCTTCCGGCTGGCGTGCGATACCTTCCATGGCCGAGCTACCAATTTTACCGATACCGATACCGGCACCCAAAACTGCAATACCTGCACCGATAGCGGCGCCCAACTTACTAATACCTACACCTGCAGCTGCCTGCAATAAAACTGACAATAACATAATTTTCTTGTTTTAAAAGGTTATACTTTAATTTTCTTTGAATCAATTATTTTTCGGCATGTTCCTTCACCTGCGACAGACCGATAAACACGGCCGACAGCATCGTGAAGACGTATGCCTGGATGAATGCCACCAGAATTTCCAGCGCATTCATGAAAATGCTGAATGCCACCGACACCACCGTCATCGAGCCGTTGATAACCGGACCCGACTTCACCGTGATGAAGATAATGGCCACCAGACTGAGCACGGCCGCATGTCCTGCCATGATGTTGGCAAACAAACGGATCATCAGTGCAAACGGTTTGGTAAAGATACCGAAGAATTCAATCAGCGGCATCATCGGAATCGGCGCCTTCAACCACGTAGGCACGTCGGGCCAGAAGATTTCCTTCCAGTAAGCCTTCGTACCATACACGTTGGTCAGCACGAACGTACACAAAGCCAGCACCAGCGTAATGGCGATGTTACCCGTCACGTTCGCACCTCCGGGGAAGATAGGAATCAGCCCCATCAGGTTGTTCACCAGCACGAAGAAGAACGCCGTAAGCAGATAAGGCGCGTAGCGGCGGTAATTCTCGCCGATGCAGCCCTTAATCACGTCGTTGTAGATAGAAAGCACCGTGGCCTCAATCATGCCGACGCCCCCCTTGGGTGCCCCGTCTTCCAGCGGATGTTTCTTGTACCAGCGCACGCAGCTCATCAGGATGACCAGCAGCACCGCACTGTTGATAAACAAGCCCAGCACATTCTTCGTGATGGAGATGTCCAGCGGACGCACCTCCTCGCCGGCCGCATTGCGTTCCACGATTTTGCCGTCGTAGGCACCACCCTCGGCCACGTACAGCCCCTCGTAAGGACCTTCCTCCAGCCGGGCAGACGAGAACACATGCCAGCCCGTACTGCTTTTCACGATCACCGGCAGCGGAATGCTTACCTCCGTATCGCCGAACTTCGCAATGTGCCACTGGTAGGCATCGCCAATGTGTCCGAACACCAGTTCGTTCACGTCGATGTCACCCTCAGCGGCCTGTGCCTTCGTCAGCGCAGCCGGAACCGCCATCAGCAGTAACAGCGTGATGATTATGTACCGTATTTTTTTCATCATTAGCTTTTTTTCTTAGTTTGAGTTTCGCTTCAAAAAGAAGGAAAAAACGGGTTTCGAATATCAGAAACGCAAAGTAGAAGAAGATGAAGGTCAGCATGAACGCCAGCACTTCATGTCCTATCACAAATCCGTAGAACATCAGCAGCATGGCACTGACAATGAATTTCAGCACCTTGCACACCAGATACGTCATCGCAATCCGTTCCAGCCCCACGCGATAGTTGAACGCGAACATTTCTATGTAAAACAGGCCGAAAAGATAGAAGAATATCGGAATGGCCGGAAACCACAGGAAATACCTGTCGGGAATGAACAGATGATATACCACGGCGACGAGCGTCGTCAGCACGATTCCAATCACGGTCAGTTCTTTTATAAATTTCTTCTTAACGGTCAACAAAAACATAGTATCGTGCGGTTTTTCATCCGGAAAGCCGCCAAAAACATATTCGGTTCATCGCCTGCTTCGCTCCTCTCAGAGTTCCACACAGACTGAAATCTGATTCTCCTTGACTTCCACGAATCCCCCCTTGATTTGCAGGGATTGCGTTTCCTGTCCGGCCACGTATTTCACTTCCCCGGCCGAGAGCGTAGAAATCAGCGGGGCATGGTCGGCCATGACCTGAAATTTTCCTGCGCTTCCCGGAAAGGTAGCCTGGCTCACTTTACCTTCGTAAACCAGCTTTTCGGGTGAAACGATAACCAGATGAAGTTCTTTCATATTAAGCTATCAGCTTTTAACTTTTAACTTTTACTTATTAACTCTTAGCCGCTTCCATCAGCTTCTTACCCTTCTCGATGGCATCCTCAATGGTACCCACGTTCAGGAAAGCCTGTTCAGGCAGATAGTCTACCTCGCCGTCCAGAATCATCTTGAATCCCTTGATGGTGTCTTCTATGGAAACCATCACGCCCGGCACGCCCGTAAACTGCTCGGCCACGGCAAACGGCTGCGAAAGGAATCGCTGCACGCGGCGGGCACGGTTCACCGTCAGACGGTCTTCATCCGAAAGTTCATCCATACCTAAGATAGAGATAATATCCTGAAGCTCCTTGTTGCGCTGCAGAATCTGTTTCACGCGCTGAGCGGTTTCGTAGTGCTCCTTGCCCACAATCAGCGGGTCGAGGATACGCGACGTAGAGTCCAGCGGGTCTACAGCCGGATAGATACCCAGCTCGGTAATCTTACGGCTCAACACCGTAGTGGCATCCAGGTGGGTAAAGGTAGTAGCCGGAGCAGGGTCGGTCAAGTCATCGGCCGGCACGTACACCGCCTGCACGGAAGTAATGGAGCCGTTCTTTGTAGAAGTGATACGTTCCTGCATCTGTCCCATTTCCGTAGCCAGTGTCGGCTGGTAACCTACTGCCGAAGGCATACGTCCCAGCAAGGCTGAAACCTCAGAACCTGCCTGCGTAAAACGGAAGATGTTGTCGATAAAGAACAGGATATCGCGCGGACCGTTGTCGCCCGTCTGGCGGTCACGGAACGATTCGGCCAGTGTCAGACCCGACAAGGCTACTGACTGACGGGCACCGGGAGGCTCGTTCATCTGTCCGAACACCATGGCTACCTGCGATTTTTCCACTTCGTTGTAATCCACCTTCGAAAGGTCCCAGTTTCCTTCCTCCATGCTCTTGAGGAATTCGTCACCGTAGCGGATTACGCCTGATTCAATCATTTCTCTCAGCAGGTCGTTACCTTCACGGGTACGCTCACCCACTCCTGCAAACACGGAGAAACCATTGTGTTTCTTGGCAATGTTATTGATTAACTCTTTGATGAGCACGGTTTTTCCAACACCCGCCCCACCAAACAGACCGATTTTACCACCCTTCAGGTAAGGTTCCAGCAGGTCGATGACCTTGATACCGGTAAACAATACTTCCTGGGTAGTGGCCAGGTCTTCGAATTTCGGAGGTTCACGGTGAATAGGAAATCCGTCCGTCTTGTCCAGTTCTTTCATACCGTCAATGGTATCACCTACCACATTCATCACACGGCCCTTGATCTGGTTTCCGATAGGCATCGAAATCGGATGCCCCGTAGGAACGACTTCCATTCCGCGCTTCAACCCGTCCGTACTGTCCATGGCCACGCAGCGTACCGTGTCTTCACCGATATGCTGCTGCACTTCAATCACCAGCGTACGCCCGTCGTTACGGGCAATCGTCATGGCATCGTGGATTTTCGGCAAGGCGTGTTCCACGTCTTGTCCTTCTTCAAACTTGAAGTACACATCGACCACCGGACCGATTACCTGCGAAATGTGTCCAACGATTTTTGACATAAGCAATTATTTTAATTTAAAAAGAATGAATCATCCATGGTTCTTACCTCTTAAACAAACGTCCCGGGTATTTGTTTAAAGTTTGACCATTTCTGTAACGCAAATTTACTGAATAAACTCTCATATATGTAACTCCATGTAACATTTTTTAGACTGATTCCCCTAATAATAGACATAAATCAAGAGATATCGGACAAATGGTTTTACACTTGTTTACACAGAGACGAAATATCTAAACAAATATTTACAGGAAATTGCACGTGTGTGCGGTCACACATACTATTTTAGACAAAGAACATGACGTGCTATATGGGTGTATCTTTTTTATTTTAGACAGAAGAACATAAAGACAGATTTTGTAGATGCAATCTTTCTTTTGTACTTATATGCTTATGTCCGAAAAATAATAACTGCTATAGGATGTTGCCTTTTTGCTTTAGACAGAAGAACATAAGAACAGATTTTCTGTGTAAATATAAACTTATGTACTTTATGTTCTTATGTCCAAAAACATTCAAGAAATATCTTTCTATGCTTACGTCATAAAAAATTATGAGCGTTTATACTCTCTGTACTTCCTTTTTATTTCTATACGGTCACCACCAAAATTAATGAGTAATCCATGGTCTTTATGAGTTGCCGTCAAATAATTAACCAGCTGAGTTTCGTGTATGGAAAGAAGATGTTGCACCGCTTTTAGTTCGATAATTATCTCTCCCTCTACAATAATATCTGCTCTAAACTCCCCTACAATCTCATCTTTATAATATACATTTATAGGGGTTTCAGAATCCGCATGAATACCTTTTTCCCTTAACTCTATCAACAATGCCTTTTGATACACCGACTCTAAAAAACCGGCTGCCAGATGTGTTCTTACATTGTATGCGCATTGAATAATTACCTTAATAAGGTCTTCTGTTTTCATATCCATAATATTACACAGTTAAAAATTCTTTTGTCTTTATGTTCTTATGTCTAAAAACATTCGTCTTTATGTCTTACAAAAAAAGCCACATTACTGTGGCTCTTCTTTATATTAATATGTCTCGTTACACGCGCTTGAAGGTATAGTTGCCTTCCTCGGTATACATCTCCGACTCAAAGGTACAATCGTACGAAGCTTGAATCTCCTCCTCCGTATACGACAGAATTACTACCCGTATGTTGCGGCCACGATTGTCCGACAGCGTCAGCACCCCCTTGCTCAGTGTCCAGTTGAACGACTCGCCACGAAACAAAGCCGTACCGCCACTTTTCACCGAGAGCGTCTGTCCCATGTGCTCAGGATCATTACGACCAGACTCACCTTCCGAATTTGTCCAGTCATTCGCCGTCACTTTCCACGTACCGATAATGTCATCTCTCGACACATCCACCCCCGTCGGGTCTTCCGTGCTACAACTTGCCATTCCGGCCACCATCAGGATAAAGCTCAAAAAGAGCCATACGTTCTTTAGTTTCTTCATTTTCATTTGGTTTTACAGATAATATATAATGCTTATACTATTTCTTTCTCCAGATCGATTCCACCTTCCGCCGTACGGCCAGCACATTCAGCACCGATACCAGCAGGAAAAGTCCCCCGGCCGTCAGCAGCGCCGGCAGCAGACTGCCTTCCTGCAAGTCGGGCACCATCCGCCGCAGCATGTCCAGATACGCATCACGCGCCATCCACACCAGCAGCACACCCATGGCCGCCACCGCTGCGTTCAGCCCTACCGTGAGTACCTGATACGGACGCGCCACCGCCGCCGGACTGAAACCAATCATCAGCAGGTTCTCCAGCTTCTTCGTGTTCTTCTGTAACAGCAGGTAGATGCTCAGCATCAGCAGGTAGAACGACAGCACACTGATAATCAGTCCCACCGTGAGCACGATGCCTACCACCATCTTCAGGAACCACGTCGTCTTTCCCGCATCCAGCTTGTCGCCTTCCGTCTCATAGCCTTTCTGCTTGAAATACTTCGCGATGCGGTCATCCGCCGGATTGTCCACCTCCACAATCAGTCGTGAGGGAGCCGTTTGCCCGCCGTCACCCAATGTGGCGTTGGCCCATTCCATGAACGCCTGCGGCACCAGAATCGTGTTCAGTCGGTTGGAGAAACCCACAATGCGTCCCTTCATGCGCTCCGTCCGTCCCCGTCCGCTCAGCCGCACGTCCAGCGTCATCATCCCCATCACGCTCTCCGAGAGCTGCGGCAGGTTACGACTCTGTGCAAAGCCGAAGTTATACAGGTTCAGGTAGTTGCGCGGGATGATGATAGGGATTTCGGTCTGCCCCTCGCGATACGTCCAGCCCTCCAGCCGCACGTCTACAAACTCGTCGGGCACCGACTCGAAGAACATTGCCGTAGAGAGCTGCATACCCGCCATGCCCATGCCGGCCGACACCTGAAACTGTGCCGGAGTGAACGCTCCCGTCCGCTTGGCAAACGGCTGCGACTCCATGTCGGCTATGTCGGCACGCGAGAACGTACCTCCCTTGCCCACCAGGCTGCCCAGCGTGCTCACCTGCTTGCTCACAATCACGTAGTCCTTCTTCATGAAACTGTCGCCCTGCGTAAACACCGGCAACACGTCCTTGTAAAACTGTATGCCCAACAGCACAATCACCATACCGCACAGGTTGGCAAGGAAGAATCCCGCCAACTGCGCCACACTGATGTGCTGCCTCAATAATTTCCAGATCATATCCGTCTTCGTTTTAATCCCTTACAAACTCAGCACCCTGTCATACTCCAGCGGCAGGTGCTTGCCGATGGACGTCACAATCACTCCCGCACCCTGACGAGCCGCTTCCTCCTTCAGGATACGCGCCATAATCTGCCCGTTGCCGTCGTCCAGGTGGCTCACCGGCTCATCCAGGAAGAAAAAGTCGGCCGGCTGACACAGCATCCGCACGAAAGCCACGCGCTGCTGCTGCCCGTACGACATCCTGGCCGCCTTCACATCCCACTTGTCGGCGATGCCCAGCTGCTCAAACCAGTCCTTCACCTGCTGCTTGCGGCAGAAGCCCGTCAGCCCGTTCTTCAGCTGCACGTTCTCCCATGCCGTCAGTTCCCCGAACAGGCGGAGTTCCTGAAACAGCATGCCCAGCGAGCGCTTGCGGATGTCGGTCCACTGCTTCACCGTGAGCTTCCGCACGTTCTCCCCGTCGAAGGTGATAATCCCCTGGTAGTCCGTACGGTACCCGTAAATAAAACTGCAAAGCGACGACTTGCCCGTGCCCGACGCCGCTTCAATCAGATACATCTTCCCTTTCTGAAAAGCCACCTGCCGGTGCCACACGTCCGACACGATTCCGTCGCGTCCGGCGAATACCTCCGGCAGGGTCTGCTGTAATTCTATTGTGTCCATTTTATTCAATGAAGAATTAATAATGAAGAATGAAGAATGCTCTTCGTTATTCATTATTAATTCTTAATTCTTCATTCTTCATTATTCACTATTAATTATTAACTGTCGATTCCACTTCCTCTTCGGTCAATCCGGTAGCCTGGGCTATCTGAGCAGTACTCAAACCCAGCGATTTCAGGTTACGTGCAATGGCAACTTTCTCTTTAGCTTGTCCTTCCGCGAGCCCTTTCTTCCATCCGGCTTCACGTGCATCCTCTTCCACGATGCGGCTCACACGGTAACGGTCCAGCGCCTTGTCGTAAGCAATACGGTCTTCCAATGAAAGATTGGCCACGGCAGCCAGTTCTTCCAGACGGCTGAACACCTGCTCCTTCAGCGCGTCCGGCATTCGGTTCCAATGTTGCATATTCTTCAGTGTATAAATCAGTTTGTCATAAAGCGTTTCACAATCCTTGAGTTCCTTGGTGAAGTAAGGGAACTGCAAAAAAATCTGCCGGAAATGAGGGTTCACCACCTTTCCGCTCTCACGGTCGGCAATCACGGTGTCCGTGCGGAACTTCTCTTCCAGCCCCGGCTCGCGGAAGTTCATCAGGAAAATACCATACACGGTCGAGAGCTTGTATCTGGACCCATAATTTTCCTGCATCGGCTCACTCAGCAGAAAATCCTCCTCCGTCTCCGGCTTCCCGGTCTGCAACTCACGTTCCTTCCGCCTCTTCTCACGCAGATTCTCCACCTGCCGCCCGATGGCACGACACATGTAAAACAGCGTACGGTCCAGGAAACTACTATGAAAACGGTTCTGCATCTCCACGATGATGTATTCTCCCGTGTCGGTCAGGCAGTACAAGTCATAGATAATCCCTGCATCCGCCATACTGTCCGAATGATTTTCCTTGTCCAGAAAAATCAGGTTCTCTATGCGATGCTCCCCCGCCAACAGCTCATTCAGCAGTGTGATGAGCAATTCCTTGCTGGCAGGCTGCCCGAAGATAATCTTAAACCCGATATCAGTAAACGGATTTACAAAGTGGCCGCAAGTCAAATCCATGTTGTCCATTTTATTCAATGAAGAATTAATAATGAAGAATGAAGAATGCTCTCCGTTATTCATTATTAATTCTTCATTATTCATTATTCACTATTAATTTTTAACTATCTTCACCAGCTGCTTCAGCACATTCTCCTTGTGGTCCTTCAGTTGCAGCACCAGGCGAGCCTTGGTCGGTTCATCCGATTCGATGCTCAGGTAGTCCAGCATACTGATGTAAGAAATCTGCGGAAGAACGGCAGACAAAGCCTGGAAGTTCACGTTCAGGTAGAAATGCTTATCCTTCACGTCCTTGGCCCAGTCACAGTCTTTCAGCGACAGTCCCTTCACCTCACGGCCAATCAGGTCCTCCTGATTCGTCAGGTAAAAGCGGTCATCCTTCACGCCCAGCCAGAAAGACACCGGTCCGCGGCCCATGCCCAGCATGGCACCGTTGGCAACCACAAACTGATAAGCATTCTCACCCTTGTCCAGCAGCCGCATCTGACCGTTAGTCATGGCCAGCATCGGTTTCAAGTCCTCAAACGTACGCATGAAGTCACCGTTTTTCACATCGGCATACAAGATGAAGCCCGGTTTCAACGACATCTCCGGCATGGCCACTGCCACGTCACCCTCCACCGCCTTGAAGATAGCCTCAAAGTCGAGCGGCATCATCGAGTTATCCAGCTCCTGACGCACCGTCGGGTTCTCACGCAACAGCTCATACGCCTTTTCACCGTTCACGTTGGCAGCCATCCAGAGCACCGTATTGGCAGGGAACACCTTCAGATACGTGCCGTCCAGTTCGCCGCTCACCTCTGCCTGCTTCTTCAGCAAGTCCTTGAACTTGCCCTCCAGCAGCGTCTCCACTTCCATCACGGCCCTTCCCGCCTGGAAATCGAGCGTAGAAAATATCTTTAAATCATTCAGGTTCAAGTCAGCCGGCAGCCCCATCGTCATCGGGCCCAGGTAACTCTTCGGCATGGCGTTCAGCGAAGTCACCATGGCCACATCCTCGTCGGCATCCTCTAATTTCTTGAATTCCGGAGTGCCCGAATAGCCCTCCCCTTCTTTCTGGCGCAGCCACATCGAAGCCTGATGCTGAAAGTCCTTCGGGTTCCCGTTGCCCGCCAGCATCAGAAACGCATCGTCCGTCCAGGCCATCAGTCCGCCGCCACCCACGGTCCAGCGGCAACCGTCGCCGTCGGCAGGAGCCTCACACGCCTTCTGCTCCTGAAGCATGGCCATCAAATCTTCCAGTTTTCCCTTGTCGGCCATGCGCACCAGCACACCGCCCATTTCCATCTGCGAAGCGGCAAAGAAATACACCCGGTCGGTCAGTCTCAACCCGCTCTCTTCCAGATTCTCCATCAGCTTGTCCACCAGGGCATCCGCACTGCCCTTCAGGCTCGATTTCATCATCTGCCCCATCGACTGCTTCACCTGGTCGTTCAGGTCACACTTCTGTGCCATCTCCATCAGGTCGAACGAGAACACTGCAGCCGCATCCTTTGGCAACGCATTGGTGTACGCATTGTCTTCCCCGCAGGCAGACAACAGGAAAGCCATACCCAAGGCCAGGCTTCCCATCCATTTCCATGTCTTTTTCATAATGATTCTATTTAAAAGTTACACATCAGCTTATTCCGCGTGCGTCAGGTTCATCAGGTGTACGGCCACCAGTGCCGCCGTTTCCGTACGCAGGCGCGACTTGCCCAGACTCACTGCCTGAAAGCCCTTTTCTGCAGCCAGCGCCACTTCCTCCGAACTGAAATCCCCTTCCGGACCAATCAGCACCACGGCATCCTCGTCCTTGCGGAGCACGTCGCGCAGCAGAGGCTTTTCCCCCTCATAGCAGTGGGCGATAAACTTCTGTCCCGTAAACTCCCGCTCCATAAAGCGGCGGAAATCCGTCATCTCGTTCACCACCGGCTTGCGTGCCTTGAGCGACTGTTTCACGGCCGACACCACGATTTTCTCCACCCGTTCCGTCTTGATGACCTTCCGTTCCGAGAAACGGCAGTTCAGAAACGTCAGCTCGTCGAAACCGATTTCCGTGGCCTTCTCCGCCAGCCATTCCATACGGTCCATGTTCTTCGTAGGCGCCAGAGCCAGGTGCAGGTGCCCCTTCCAGAAAGGCTCCTGCTCCGTTTTCTCCACCACCTTCACCACACAGCGTTTCTGCGTAGCTGCCGAAATGACCGCCCGGTAAAAGCATCCCTTTCCGTCAGTCAGCATAATCTCCTCGCCCACTCCCAGGCGCAGCACCCGCAGGCAGTGGCCCGCTTCTTCTTCCGGCAGCTCCAGCGTCTGCGCAATATCCGGTGTATAAAACACGTGCATAATTACAATTCTTTTTCTAAATCCTCCAAATCTTCGTAATCTTCCTCTTCTTCTTTGTTGCGGGTCGCCATTTCCTGCTTGATCAGCTCCGCATACTCATAGTCCTCGCGGCGGATGGCATCCTCCATCTCCCGCTCCAGCCCTTTCAGCGGCATCAACCGCAGCAGCAGCGCCTTCGTGTTAGGCACAGACTTGGTAAAGCCCGAACGGGGGTCTTCCAGGAACTTCGCGTTCACATAGAACGGAACACCGGCTATCAGACTCACCACCAGCGCGTCGAACAGTGTCAGCTGCATCTCCATCACCGAGCCGTCTTCCTTGCGCAGAGTCACAATCGCACGGTGCAGCAACTTCACCTTGTCCTTTACCACCACCTTTTCCACGGTAACACCCAGCTCCTTCAGAATATGTACCGTCTGATAAGGCAGCGTGGCATCCGTGCCCTCCGGGTCGTTAACAGCCGCGTACAGCAAGTCCGCCTCGTCGGGGTTGATAATCCCCAGCATCATCCGGTGCGGTTCGTTCACCTCCTCCAGCAGCAGCTTGAAGTTCTGCCCGTCCAGCATCATAATATCCATCTTCTCCTCATCGTCCATCACCTGATCAAATGTCAGGTGCCCGATCAGTTTATCCACATTCATGGCCTCGTCAATGGTACGGACCCGCATTTCTACAAATTCGTCTTTCTTTTCCATTTTCACATTCTAATTACTCGTTATCTACTTTATGTTTGTATTTAAATACCAGTGCAAAAGTCACCGCCACTACCAGCGCGTAGGCCGCAAACACGAACCACGCCCGGCTCCAGCCTTCCACCTGCGGTGCCTGCGAATTGAAGTCCACGAAGCAGTTCACCACCGCCTGCGCACTCAGCGTACCCACCGTGGCTCCGATACCGTTCGTCATGATGATGAACAGTCCCTGCGCACTCGAGCGGATAGACAGGTCCGTCTCCTTGTCGACAAACAGCGAGCCCGACACGTTGAAGAAGTCGAATGCCACGCCATACACAATCATCGACAGCACGAACATCCACACCCCGCTGCCCGGGTCACCCAGGCCGAAGAGTCCGAAGCGCAGTACCCACGCCACCATGGCAATCAGCATCACCTTCTTGATGCCGAGGCGTCCCAGGAAGAACGGAATCAGCAGGATACAGCACGTCTCACTGATCTGCGAGAGCGAAATCAGCAGGTTGGCATGCTGCACGCCAAAGGTATTGGCATATTCCGGAATGGCGCTGAAGCTCGTGATAAACGGATTGGCAAAGCCGTTGGTAATCTGCAAGGACACACCCAGCAGCATCGAGAAGATGAAGAACACCGCCATCTTGCGGTTCTTGAAGAGCAGAAACGCCCTCAGTCCCAATGCCTCTACCAGCGACTTCTGTCCGCCCTGTGCGCGGCTCACCGGACATTCCGGCAGCGTCTGGGCATATACGGCCAGCACCACGCCCCATGCCGCACAGGTAAAGAACTGCATGTAGTTCGACTGGAATCCCAGTAAATCTACCAGCCACATGGAACAAATGAAACCGATGGTCCCGAACGTACGTATCGGCGGAAACGCCTTGATGGTATCCAGCCCTGCCTTGTCCAGCGCCGTATAAGCCACCGAATTCGACAGAGCCAGCGTAGGCATGTAAAACGCCACACTCACGGAGTAGAACGAGAACAGCGGTGCAAATTCCACCTGCGGTCCCGTAGTCATGGCATAATAGCCCGCTCCACCCATAAACAGGGCAGCCAACAGATGGCTCAGCCCCAGCAACCGTTGCGCCGGAATCCAGCGGTCAGCCACAATACCCAACACAGCCGGCATGAACAGGGACACAATCCCCTGCATGGCGTAAAAAATTCCGATATGTCCGCCTAATCCCACACCCGCCAGGTACGTACCCATTGAGGTAAGATACGCTCCCCACACGGCAAACTGCAGGAAGTTCATGACAATCAGTCTCATTTTCATGTTCATATACTCATAGATTTAAAGGTTATTTCATCATCGTAGCCAGTGAAGCCAGCATCGTAGCCAGTGAAGCAAACGAAGTCGCATTCGATACTATGTTCGCAAAGTTGAACTTCTTCGTCTTGTTCGGTACCACGATTTCGCAGCCCGGCTCAATCTGTTTCTTGCCGCTGCCCTTCACTTCGGCCACCTGTCCGTTCATATAAATAATGAACTTCTGGCTCTTCTTGGCGTTGGCAGAGTAACCGCCCGCCTGGCTCAGGTAATACTTCACGCTCTTGCCTGCCGCATACGATACCGTGTTCGGCATCATCACCGCTCCGTTCACCTTCACCGTATTGTTATATTCCGGCACAGTCAGCACATCGCCCTCACGCAACACCAGGTCAGCGTCTCCGCCCGGGTTCGCCAGCGCAGCTTCCAGGTCGATACCTACCGTAAACGTACTGTCCACCTTCAGTCCCAGGGTGTTGGCCATGGCATCACCGATTTCACGGCGCATCATCTTCACCACATCCTCCATGCGGCGCAGCTCCTCCTCGTTGGCCACGCGGCGCAACTTAGCTCCACGCACATACGCATAGCGGCTCACCCCGCCGGCACGCTGAATCAGGCTGCTCAGACGTTCGCTCTTCGTATTCAGCGTATAGTCACCGCGGAACAGCACCTCACCGTCCACCGTCACGTTCACCTGCTCGTTGTAGCTCGGGCTGCGGCGCACAAACACCTGGTCGTACGGCTGCAGTTCAAATCCCGCTTCACCGTCCACCACGAAACCATCCTTCAGTCCGAACGAGAAATTCTGTCCGATTACGTCCGGCTCCGTCGTCCCTCTCGGGTCACGGATGCGTCGTGACACGTCCACACGCACCAGCGAAGCCGATTCCTTCAAACCGCCCGCTGTAATCACCAGGTCCTCCAGGCTCATGTGGTCGGCATACGTATAGCTGCCCGGCTTGTTCACCTCACCGCTGATGGTCACCTTACCCATGTCCTGCAAGTCGTGGATGCTCGGGATATACAAAATGTCATTCTTCTGCAAGGCAATGTCGGGCGACGTACCGTTCAGAATACCCTGAATGTCAACTGGCAATACCTCTTTCGTCAGGTTCTCCCGTTCGCGATACAACACCGCACGTCCTGTAAAGGCATCCCCCAGCAAACCGTCGGCCTTCTCCACCAGCTGGCGTACCGTGTTCAGCGAACCGCTCAACTCGAATACTCCCGGGTGATACACAGCCCCCTTCACTTCCAGACGGTTGTTGAAGCGATTCAGAATCGAATCCACCGAAATCACGTCACCGTCTAATAATTTAAACGCAGAATAGTCTATATCGTTCACCGTTTTCACGGAAAATTCTTTTCCATCTTTTCGTAACACCCTGATACTCTTTTTGTAAGCATCCGAAGCAAAACCTCCGGCATACTTCAGCAAAGTGGCAGCCGATTCCCCGTTCTTCATTTCGTAGAACATCGGACGCTTCACCTTACCCGTAATCTTCACCAGCTCGTCGTAGGTAGGCACAATCACCACGTCGCCGTCCTGCAGGCGGATGTCGTCCTGAATCTGCCCCTTCATAATGTACTCATACACGTCCAGACGGGCAAACGTCTTGCCGCCGCGGGCCACCTGCACGTTACGCAAGCTACCGATGTCGCTCACACCACCTGCCACGTACAGCGCATGGAACACCGTCGAGAGCGACGACAGCGAATACGTACCCGGCGCCATCACTTCCCCCATCACGTTCACCTGGATGGTACGGATATTTCCCAATGTCACCTGGATGTTATTGCCCGAATCCGCATAAATCTTTCCAAGTTCCTGCTTCAGCAGCTGGCGTGCATCCTGAATCGTCATGTTGTTCAGGTACACCGGACCCAGGTTGATGATGTTCACATAGCCGTCGGGCGAAATCTCCAGCCGCATAGTATTCTGGCTAGCGCCCCACACGTCGATAATCACCTCGTCACCCGGTCCCAGACGGTAGTTTTCCGGAGTCGCCATGCTCAGGTTAGGCTGGAAAGTCAGCTGTTCAATGTTGAAGATATTCCGTCCGAACACATCGTTCTCGCTGGTAACCACCGTCGTCAGGTTGCGGCGTTTCTTCATGGTCTTCTGCATGTCTTCCGACCACATGCTCTTGTCCACGTTTGTCGAACTTGTCTCCAGGAATTCCGAAGCATCCTCTTCCGTACCGGTCGCAGTAGTTTTCCGGGCCCGTGAACCTGAGCCCAGCAGCGAGCTGTCTTCCCCCGTCAGAGAACCGCTGCCCGATGTCGACGCGCCCGTCGAACCCGAATACATAGACTTCAATCGCAGCAACTGCTCCTGAGTGGCCCCCTTGGCCAGCAGCTCCATCGCAATGGTTTGCTGGTCCTTGCCCTGTTGAAGCGCCTGTTGCACATATTCTATCACCTGGTTGTCGGTCATTCCGCTCTGGGCATACGCAACGGATCCCCCCAGCAGGAACAGACACAATGCCAATCTTACAAACTGTCTTCTCATTCTGTCTTTCATTTTAGTTTTAAGGACAAAGATACATTATTGAAAACGAATCACCAAGCGCTTAGCCCCGGAATCTCCATTCCAAACAGAAAAAACCGGTGTAAAAATTCTGCGTTCCTGCTTTAAAACGTAAAAAAAGTTAATTCAATGCAGATTTTCGCCCTAATTATATGTTTCATAACATAAAATCCTTACCTTTGCATCGTGTTTTTCATGGTATTAGATTTAAGGTTAATGAAGATTGGGAGTCTGGGAAGATTCCCTTTTTTTATGTCTTTTTTTAGACAAAAGAACAGAAGAACATATTGAGTTAAAAGGTAATAGTTAAAAAGTAAAAGCGGCAAGTGTATTGCGTTTTCGCTTTTCATTTTTCATTCTTAATTCTTCATTATTTTTCATTCTTCATTCTCAATTCTTCATTCTTCATTATTCACTATCAAAACGTACTGATGTATTCCGGCGCCTGATAAACAGTAATATCGTCAACTGGAAATTTCGCTTTGTTTTTCGCCTTTGCTTCCGCCATGAACCGATTACATTCATCACTTGTAAAAATCCCCTTATTCATTGCAATAGTCAGCACATCCAGCGTTCCAATATATTCAATGCCATTCTCATCACAATAAGGAGCCACATCCCGAAAGTTACTACTTGCGATAACCTCCTGTCCAAAACGCGCCATCGACATACAGGCCCGTTCTCCGTCCCCCAGCATCGGATTCTCTTTTTTAAGCCGGAAAAACTCTCGCCGGATATTTTCATTGGCATAAGGGAAAGCAATCTTGCATACCTTGCAGCGCTCCATCCACTTGTCCACCTTCCGTTTCCTGTCCGGTTCCGTAGGATGATAGCTGGCCTCCTTGTACACATTCTCTACAATCATCACGGCATGAGGCTGCAGAATTTCCGTCAGCCTGTCTATATAACCGGTAGCCATGAAATGAGAGATGACATCGGCATCCACCAATATTACTTTATTCCTCCCCATATACCTCTTGAGAAACATTAATTTCCATATCCATCAGCAACGAGTAATACTTTGCCTGAGAAATACGCCCCTTATCATATAATTCACGAGCTTTCAAGTTATAATCTCCCACCAGTTCCGTCTGATAAGTTGGATAATACAACTGCGTATTATAACCGTATTCGATTGCCGAAGCAACCACATTTTTCTGGTAAAGGTCAAACGTTTTCTTGGTAATCCATTTCAAGTCCTTTAGCCGGGTAAGAAGTGCCGCCCTTGAGCAAAGAAAATTCTGTTCCACCTTCAGAAGAGTAGCCAAGGTTATTTTGTCAACCTGCTGTTCCTCGGCAGGAACCAGTTCCTTCAACCCCATTTCCGGAAGCAGAAGGTAGGCTGCAAACACATCGGCATTATACTCTTCCTCCTCTTTTTTATTAAACAGCCCCGCATTGTTCTGCGACACCTTAAAATCTTTCTGATACAACAAGTGATACAACTCATGACAGGCAGTAAAACGCTGCTTGGCATAAGACAAAGCCGTATTTATCAACATAAAATACTTGTCAGAAGAAGATCCGTTTCCCTTTATCCGGATTGCCATGCCCGAAAAATTATCATCTAGCTTCTTAAACCACGTAAGCACGTGCTTTTCTTTCAATATCTGATGAATGCGCACAGGGTCCTTTGTAGTCACGTGCATCTCCTCCCGCAACCTGGTTGCAAGACATTCCAGTTCAACTTTACTTCTCAAGCTCATTGCACATCTGAATATAATTTCTGACTATTTTCTGAAATTGAGAAATCTGACCAAGATTTCCAATATTTCCTGTCTTACGATACGCACAGGCCACAGATGTCTGAAAAAGCTGTTCATTTTCCTCCATCAGATCGTATTCATCCACGTTATACAGAGTGGCCAGTTTCTCCATTGCCTCCAAAGGAACTACAGTCTCCCCTTTTTCATATTTCACGTATGCCGGCTGACTGATACCTAAATAATCACTGATTTCCTGCTGGGTATAGTTCAAATGCTCACGAAAAGCCTTGATATTTTTCCCGATTACCTGATCAAGTCCCATATTTTATCAATTAAATGATTCGTTTGCAAAGATACTCATTTTTAAGTTATAAAAACAGAAAATACAAATAAAATCAACCCGATTTATAACTTTTATTTATAGAACCAAAAGCAAAGGGTGAAGAATGAGAATATTCCTTTTTGTTTTTAGACAAAAGAACAGAAGAACATATTGAGTTAAAAGTGAAAAGTTAAAAAGTAAAAGCGGTGAGCGTATCACGTTTTCACTTTTCATTCTTCATCATTATTAAAATTATGTCTTTTTGTTCTTATGTCATAATAAAAAAAACGGAAGAGTCACCCCTCCCGTTCTTCATTATTCATTCTTAATTCTTCATTATTCACTCTTCATTCTATGACAAGAATAAGCTGTCATGCTTACCTGCTTCCACGTCTGACAAAATTTGCTTTACACAAACAACCAGTTCAGGAAGATACTTTTTGATTATACCAAATATCTGAATGGGGTCTACATTCCCATATTCATGCGAAATAATATTTCGACATCCGAATACGCCTCGCCAATAGACTTGCGGATAATGCGCAAACAACAGAGACGATGTACGATCATCTATCTTCTTAGCCGTTTCACCTACTACCTGTATCAGCATACATGCTGCATCAAATTTTTCCATTCTGTCCGGCGATGTAAGAAAATCCTGTGCACACGTAATCGACTGATTTCTGTTTATCACGAGAGTAGCTTTTTCCAGAATCAGCTCCAATAAATCAATCAATATTTCTTTAGATATAGATCGCATCTTTAAGGATATTCTTTTTTAACGTTGGACGAAGTGACTCTCTAAAGTTCACTAAATCAATAGAAGAATGGAGCAAAACTTCAAGTTCTTCTTTAATCTGCTCCATCACGAAAAAGTCCGGTTCCTGCAGACAGATAAAAACATCCACATCACTTTTTTCATCTTGCTGCTGGCGCGCATAGGAGCCAAACAACCCCATGAACTTTATTTTATATTTCGAAGCCGATTGTGCTTTGAATATTTTCAGTCTGTCGATGATGTCTGTTGTACTAACCATAGCTTGCAGAGATGAAGTTTACACAAAGAAACATAAAAACTTTCATCTTTCCAACTTAATCGCATAAGTTTTTCAAACGATACGCCTCACAGAAACATGTTGTTTCTTTAGACAAAAGAACAGAAGAAGGTATTGAGTTAAAAGTGAAAAGTTAAAAAGTAAAAGCGGCGAGCGTATTGCATTTTCACTTTTCATTCTTCACCATTATTGAAATTATGTCTTTTTGTTCTTATGTCATAACAAAAAAAAGAACGGAAGAGTCACCCCTCCCGTCCTTCACTATATTAATTCTTCACTCTTCATTCTTCATTATTCAACGCACTCACATCAACATCAGGAATGATAACGTCTGCAAGTTTGTCGTTTACAAGAAATCCCATGTATAGTGGAATAGTAAGAATATCTCCATCACGGCCTACGTTATATTGCCCTAACTTGATTGCATTCTTAACATGATACACGTCCTTATTTTTAAGAACCGTTGTCATGCTTTTTGCTTTACCAGACTTTGCCTTAATTTCAAGGAGAACACATTCGCCTTTGAACCTTACCAGGAAGTCCAGTTCAAGCCCGCTGTCCTTATGGAAATAGTACAGTTTCTGACCGGACTTACACAGAAAATCCGCCATGAGGTTCTCGAAAATAGCTCCCTTGTATCCAAGAAGATTTCCCTTTAAAATATCCGCCTGAGTACCATAGTCGAGCATTGCCACAAGAATACCTATATCAGTTGTGTACACTTTGAAACAGTCTTTAATAGCATTCCCCTCTAACGGCAATTCCGTAGTCTGTGTGTTATAGCATCTACGGATAATCCCTGCATCTTCCAGCCACTGAATACTGCCGATGTATTGAGCAGACCTTCCTCCCTTTTTCACAACTGAATACTGGAATTTCTTGTTCTCTTTAGCCAGTTGCTTCGGAATAGAGTCAAAACATTCCCGGATATTGGGCTTGTCCGCATCCTCTGCATATTTAACCATATCTTCTTCGTATCCGGCAATAAGATTTCGCTGCAACTTATAGATAAGTTCGATATTCCTGGTTTTAAGGAAGCAATTCACCACTTCCGGCAGCCCTCCGACAATCACATATCTGTACAGCATCTCCATCATGACCTTATGAATCCCGTCAGGAACAGCCTTTTCGTTCTCAAAGCATGATTTTACAGAATCAATAACTGTCTGACCGATTCCGTTTGCCCATAGAAACTCTTCAAAATCCAATGGATACATGTCAATCACGGTTTCGTATCCGACCGGAACAGAATCTTGCCCTACATCCTCCTTCTTTTTCTTACTTTGACCATAACCTTTTACCCCCAAAAGCGAACCTGTGGCAATGACATCGAAACGCCCGTCTATATGAAATGACTTCAAGGCAGTCCTTGCTTCCCTACACTCTTGAATCTCGTCAAGAATAATACAAGTCTTCCCTTCAATGAAACGACTGCCCTGAATCAAAGCAGAGAGGTTGAGAATGATGGTATCCACATCTATATTGCCGGTAAAGGCAGACTTGTTGTCAGGCTCAAGAATGAAATTCATATAGACCACACTTTCATAATTCTCCCTTGCGAATTTCTGAACAATGTATGTCTTTCCACACTGGCGGATACCTTTTATTACAAGAGGCTTTCTGTCCTCAGACCGTTTCCAGTCGGCTAAATATGTTTCTATCTTCCTTTTAAGCATGGTGTAATCTTATTTCCCAACGACGAAATTACACTTTTTCCAGCGAATAAACCAACATTCGACACATTTTTTCAAACGAATAACATTCATTACAGCACATTTTCTCAAACGAGTTATACAGATATCGAGCTTCTTTAGACAGAAAAAGGTATAAGGTATATAGTTAAAAGGTAAAAGTTAAAAAGTAAAAGAGGTGAGCGTATTGCGTTTTCACTTTTCACTTTTCATTCTTCATCATTATTGAAATTATGTCTTTTTGTTCTTATGTCATAATAAAAAAAACGGAAGAGTCACCCCTCCCGTTCTTCATTATTCATTCTTAATTCTTCATTATTCTCCATTCTTCGCCTTCCGGTTAATCACATGGTCAAACCAGAGGTTCAGCAGCGTCCATACCACCACGTCAATCACGAACACCAGCGTGTTGTTCATATAAAGAATCGCCACGATGGTAAACGCACAGAAGCAGGCCGACATCAACTGAATCGTTACCAGCGCCCTCCGCGGTGAGAACCCCATGGCCAGGAACTTGTGGTGGATGTGCGTCTTGTCGGGCATGAACAGCGACCGCTTGTTACGCGCACGCCGCAGCACCACGCGAATCACATCCAGACACGGCACCATCAGCACGCTGAACGATACCAGCACCGGACTCGTCTTCATCGTGAGCAGCATATCCGGCTCATACATACAGTACTTGATGACAAAGAAGCTCAGAATATACCCCAGCGTCAAGCTGCCGGTATCCCCCATGAAAATCTTCCTTCCCAAATCCGCACTGCCGAACACGTTGTACGAAAAGAACGGGATAATCACCCCCACCGTCACGAAAGCCAGCATGGCATAGCTCCACATGCGGAAATGCACGAACAGCACCCCGAACACCAGCAACGCCACCATACTCAGCCCCGACGCCAGTCCGTCGATACCGTCAATCAGGTTGATGGCATTGGTGATGAACACCACCAGCAGCATGGTCAGCGGAATACCTACCTCTGCAGGAATCAGGTAAATGCCAAAGAGACCATAGAAATTGTTGATATACAAGCCCGACAGCGGGAACATCGCCGCCGAGATAATCTGCACCAGGAACTTCTTCCGGTAGCGCACCCCAATCAAGTCGTCGGCAATGCCCACGATATACAGCAGGGTCAGCCCTCCCGTCAGGAAAAGAAACTCGCACACCAGGTCCGTTGTCGATGTCTCCGCAGGTCCGTGGCCCGTCATCAGCCGCACGGCCGTAAACACACACAAGGAAAAAAGAATTACCGGAAAAAAGGTCACTCCCCCGAGGCGAGGTATCGGACGTTTGTGTACTTTCCGTTCATCAGGCACGTCAAACAAGCGTTTGCGCAATGAAATAATCAGAATATTCGGGATAATGATTCTCCCCAGTATCACTGCCGATACAAATGCAGAAATGATAATATACAGATTCGCCATGTCCGTTTGGATTTTGAGTAGTGCAAAGGTAGGATTTTATTTCGAATCCTGAAAACTTTTCAGGCGCCGGACACCTTCTTTTTACGATTTAGAAAACTTTTGTCCCGCTACAGCTCCTTTTTCACGTCAAAACAGGGGCAGGCCTTGGTCCATTCCTCCGGCTCCACCATTCCGTCGCCGTCCAGATCCGGGCTCAGGTCGCGATGCCCCACCACCTGCGTGATGGCCGGGAAATCCGACTTCAGCACCCTCACCAGAATCCGGAGCGAACGCTTCTGCAGTTCCGTACGCGTATCCGCCGGCCGTCCCTGCGCATCCAGTCCCCCTTCGTACGCAATGCCGATGCTGTGCTCGTTATACCCCTTGGCATGCGCTCCGGCCCGTTCCACCGGCCGCATTGTACAAATTTCACCATCCGTGCGGACAAAATAGTGATATCCGCAACACTTGAACCCCCGTTTCCGGTGCATCTTCGTCAGTTCGGCAGGCGAGAGCGGGCGGTCCGCTCTCGTTGCCGTACAGTGAATCACAATCATGTCAATTTTTCTCATTGCAATCCGGTTTTCTTCCGGTCAGGAGACAGAGAATACACTTCAGCACCCTGACCACAATCCATTTTACTTTCGTCATTTTCTCACGCCTTAGTTCCGATTACACCCCTGCACCGTCGTCCTCTTCTTCTTTCTTATACTTCACCGGCACCCGTTCGAAAGCCAGGTTGTTGATAGCCTCCTGCATCACCGTACCCGGGCGGAACAGCACGCGCACCTTTTCAATCATACTGTCGGTATACGTATCTTCCGTAGCGGCTCCTTCCCCGCTCAGGCTCAGCTGCAGCGAACCCAGCTCACCCAGGCGTACGATTTCGCCACCCTGCAAGCCTTCCGACACGATATCTTCCAGTCCCGTCAATACCGCCATCACGTCGGCACGGGTCACGGTACACATCTGGTGAATACGTTCCGCTATTTCACGGATACCCATTTCGCCGCGAGCCTGCGACTGTGCATAATACTTCACTTCACCGCTTTCACGATCGGCCGGGTTCACACGCCCTACAACCGAATAAGTCACTGTTTTCTTCATAGGTCAATCAATTAAAAATTAATAATAAAATGAAGAATTAAGAATGATGAATCTTGAATCATGAATCTTGAATGAAGAATTAAGAATGATGAATCCAGGAAACGCGCGCACATTCTTCATTATTCACTCTTCATTCTTCATTATCCATTGTCAATTGCCCATTCTTCATTCTTCATTATTCATTTACAAAGGCAAAGTTAGCACTCTCGTTTCCGCCCATGTAGACATTTGAGGACATACGAAGACTTACGAAGACATTCGAGGAAATTTGAAGACTTTTGAAGACATTAGAAAAAGGAAACGCCGCCGCTTACGGCTCTCCAAGGAACCTCACAATCAGTTCCACCTCCGATTTCAGGAAAAACTTGCGGTTTTTCTGGTAGCCCGACCGCTCGAGCTCCCTTTCCAGTTCCGCACACTGCTTGATCCATCGCCCCAGCCCCTGCAGGGCACCTTTCTTACCTGCCTGCGGAAAATACAAGCCTGCCAACTCACTTTTCCGGTAAGCCTTCAGGCAGAAACCCTCCCGTTCCTCCCCGGAAACAGCTCCCGGTCCCGTTTTCAATTGCATGTAGTTCATTGTTCCGTTTTATTTTAGTTACCTATAAATTTACACAATTCCGGTCGGATACACAAATTTTCCCACCCGTTTTTTCCGGTATATTTCCTTCTTCGGAACACAAAAATCCACATGAAAATCAAAGCGTTATCACCAGCCGGCGACCGGGCGATGAAGACTATTCTTCAGCCGGCGCCTCAGTGAATCGTCCCATGGCACGACGGTTGCGGTTCACCTCTTCGATGGTGTACATCACCACCCGATACCCCCTCTTTCCCGCCACGCGAACCTGCTCGAATCCCGCCTTCCGCAAGGCAAGCCCCACCTTGACGGCACTGAGGGGATTCTTCATACCCCCGTTGATGTGCTGCAGAATCTCGCCCACCGTCAGGAACATACATTCCTCGCCGGGCATCGGCACGCGGAAAAAGGCCAATAGCAAGTCCGTTTCCAGGCTGGCCGTCTCAAACCGCTCGTTGCGTGCGTTCACCTGCGCGATTTCCTCCTCGTCGAACCAGTAGCGGAATCCCTTCTTCCACAGCATCAGGGCCTGCCCGTACACCCCCGCATAGTCCACGGGATGCGTGTAGGGGTCGTCTATGTGCTCCACTGCGAAGGGCAGCCAGCGCCGGCTTCCCGTAGGGTCGTTCAGAAATTCCGGTTGGTTGGTCGTGCCGCAGAAGCTCGCGATGTGCGGACGGTTCTCCTTGTAGTGCCCGTACGCCCTCCGCTCGTTCACCGCCGGCAGGGTGACCATCGCCTTGAGCTGGTTGATGTCGCCCAGGCGCAGCTCGTCAATCTCCTCTAAGCAAATCAGTGCAAATTCCGACAAGGCCAAGTTGTCGTCCTTCGTCAGCCGTCCGCTGTTGGAGCGCACGCAGAAATACCGCCGCAGTTCAGGCGGCAGCAGCCGTGCCAGCCAGGTCGTCTTGTAGCAGCCCTGCCGCCCCACCAGCACCAGAATCTGGTGATTCGTCACCTCCTTCACTATCAGCGACACCACCACAGCCACCAGCCACTTGCGGAAACAATCATCAAACAGTTTCGCGTCACCCTCCACGTGCACCGTGGCCGCCAGCCGTCCGATGTGGTCGGTCACCCCGTCCCACGGAGGCAGCGAGCGGAAATACTCCGTAAAAGGGTTGAACTCCGGCACAAACTCCGACTCCAGCACCGAGCGCACGTCGCACAGGCGTACCGTGTGCCCCTCCTTGGTCATTCGGCTCCACAGCGAGTTCACCAGGCGGTCGGTCAGCTCCACAAACTCCTCGGCCTCGGGATGCCGCATCTCCTCCTTCCCGGTAATCACGTTCTTCCGGAACTCCGCCTGCGTGGCGAGAAACTGCTCAATCTCCTGGGGCGTGGCCAGTTGGGAACGTCCTTCCCCCTTCTTCTCCCTCTTCACACGAAACAGTTCCGCCTCCCGCCGTCCGTGCGCCTCCGTATCAGCATAGCACGAGCGGAAAATGGCCGCCACGTCGCCGTCGTATTCCGGAAAGCGTCCGTCCGCCCAGCCGATGGCCTGCTCCAGCGGCAGCCCGAACTCGTTCATCAGATAGCCCATGCGCATGATGTACTCGTTGTGATGATGCGGGGCATACACCACGCCCTGCTCGTCCAGTTCCCTGCGGATACGGGCCACCACACGCTCCACCCGTCCCCTGCGCGGCTCATCCGCCTTCTTCATGCGCGAAAGGTCGAAGCGGAAAGGTTCCGCCCCGTCGCGGTAATGCACCTGCGCGTCATGCGCCAGTCCGCTCAGTCGCGTGGCATTCTTGCAGGCAGGGTCGAAAGCACACTTCGTCAGCTTCTGGTAATACCCGTTCACCCTGTTGAACACCTGGGCGTACAGTGTCAGACGGTCATTGTCAGGCACCTCCCCGTCCAGGCAGTAGCGGCACACCACCCTCACTCCTTGCCCGCTGATAGTGGTATAAGCCAGCACGGTATGCGGGTCGGCACACACCTTTTCGAACACCTCCTCCGCCCGTCCTTCGGGCAGATGGTCAAAATCCACCATCGAGAGACCTGTCCAGCCACTGATGTCGGTTCTTCGCTTACCACTGTCGAAACGCACCGCCACGGCAAAGCAGGGACAGGCCGACTTTTCCCGGTTGGCGGCCGTCTTCTGCCCCTGCGAGCGATAGTAACGGTATTTTTCGGTGTGGTCGGCCAACACCTTGTCCTCCCGAATCAGACGGACCACTTCATCAAGACTCACCGCCACGGGCATCGTGTCGGCATAACCCTTAAAAATACTTAGCATCATTTTGTTCATTTTCTCGTGCTTTATTTAATGATTTATTAAATTTGCAATCCTTTTAGTTTTAATTTTTGTGTTTTCTTTTCAAAACAGCGAAACGAATGTAACACAAGTTTACAGAAAGTACAAACCCGCATTGCACACATGTGTGCAATATTTTAACTAACAATTTACTATAATTTTATTTTTTAAACAAAAATGCGTATGAAACAAGCGAAATTGATTGAACTGGGACAGATGCTGGAAGCGTGGCGCCACCAGGTGCGGTCGCACGGCCGTACCCTCACCGTACAAGAGTTGTGCCGACTGGCGCCGATGAGCACACACACGTTTCAAAAAGTTAAAAAGGGCTCCTGACGGATCTGACATTCCTCGGCCGCATCCTTGCCGTGTACCACCGCCTGCTTGCCGCCGATCCGCAGAAGCAGGACGAGCTGCTCCGCGACTTTTTCCGCTCACTCGCCACTGATTTAGAGCGAATTAAATCAAGCCAAAGCATCCAAACTCCTCACACAAAAGATACAGAACGGTAGTGAAGAACCGGCCTTCCACAGGCCACCGCTTGACGGGTTGTCGGGGTTGGCACCGGTTTTGCAAACTCTCTATATACAGGTGTGGAACAAGTATGACACACTTGTTCCACACCCCGCGTATATACATTTTATAAAAATGCCTGCCAACCCCGACAACCCGTCATGATTTCCTTTCCGGAACTCCCCGAAAACGCCCTTGCGTTTTGAATCGAACGCCCTTGTGTTTGAAGTAAAACGTACTTGCGTTTTATCACAAACGCACTTGCGTTTTATCTCAAACGCACTTGCCCACTTTTTCATTGATTTCCACCCTTTTCACCGACAAAAACCCCTCTAAAAGTTGAATAAACCAAAAATAAGGCTTAATTTTGCGGCTGATTATCAGCCGTAATTTTTACCGCTCCCAATCGATAGCTGGGGGTGGTAACGGCGAAGCACACCCTATGCGCAGGGAAATTCCTTTAGAAAAATCATAACAAAACCATAAGAAAAGATGAAGATACGCAAAGTAGTCTGTATGCTGACGTTGTCCACCCTGCTGGTGAGCGGGTGTACGTCTTACCAGAAATCGCTCTACCTTCAGAACGAACAAGTGCTCAATGAATCCCTTGAAGGACAGCTCTATGACTTCCGCATCATGCCCAAAGACGAGCTTACTATTTTGGTAAGCACCACCGACCCGGAAGCTTCGGCTCCTTTTTACCGGAAAATTGGTCAAAACAAGGAAAGTACAAATAACAATAATGTGGGCATGCAAGACGCCAAATTACTGGCCTATTTGGTAGATAATCAGGGTTGTATCGATTTTCCTGTATTGGGGAGTCTCAAAGTAATGGGCCTGACCAACCGCGAATGTGAAGCCCTGATTCGCGAAAAGCTTCAGCCCTACCTCAAGGAAGTACCCAACGTCACCGTGCGTACCTCCAACTACAAGTTCAGCGTATTGGGCGAAGTAGGACGCCCAGGCACCTATACTACTGATGCCGAAAAAGTCACCATCTTCGAGGCCCTGGCACAGGCAGGCGATATGACCCTCTTCTCGGTACGCGATGACGTGCAACTGCTCCGTGAAGACTCCACGGGTGTGCGTCGGGTATATCACCTTAACCTGAACGAAGCCGACGTAGCCCAGTCGCCCTATTTCTACCTGCAGCAGAACGACGTAGTCTATGTCAAGCCCACCAAGGCAAAGGTACGTACCAACACCTTTAACAGCAACTCCTCCATGTGGATTACCCTGCTCAGCATTGTGACCTCTATCACTTCCCTTGTACTTGCAATTTCCAAATAATAACGACATTTACCTATGGCAGAAGAAACCAAGAACTACCTGCTGGAAGAAGACAACGAGACTTCCGGCTTCGACTATAAAGCATTTTTCATTAAGCTCCTGATGTACTGGCTCTGGATATTGGGTAGCATAGCTGTATTCCTGATTGGTGCCTTTTTCTATCTTAAGACCCTGACCCCTCTCTACACCGTCAGCTCTTCCGTGCTGATTAAGAACGAGAGCAAGGGAGGAGCTAACGGAGCCAACCTGGAAGATTTGGGGTTTGTATCCACCTCCACCCAGAGCTTTGACAACGAGCTGGAAATCCTGCATTCACGCACCTTGATAAAGAAAGTAGTAACCGCCCTCGACCTCTATGTCAGCTATTCCGTGCCCGGTCAGTTCCGTGATACCGAGCTTTACAAGCAGTCGCCCGTCAGAGTATGGGTCACTCCCGAAGAAGCCGAACGTATGGGCTATGCGCAGGTTAAGATGTCTTTCCACAACCAGCAGCTTCAGGAAGTACTGGTAGAGCATGAAGGCCAGGAATGGAAAAAGACGGTAGAAAGTCTGCCCGCCGTATTCTCTACCCCTATCGGTGTATTTACTTTCTCAGCAGCCGATTCTACGCTGCAAACTATTCAGCCTGTGCCCGAAGTGATTCAGGCTACCGTCATATCACCCAATGCCGCAGCAGCCTCTTGCCGTAACCGTTTGGGGGTAAGTCCAAGTAGCGAATCTACTACTATTGCTCAACTTACTGTTACCAGCAGTCAGGAATCTCGGGGAGTAGATTTTCTAAACAAACTGGTGGAACTCTATAACGAAGAAGGCAATAACGACAAGAACGAAGTAGCTGCCAAAACCGCAGAATTTATCGATGAGCGCATCCGTATCATCAATAAGGAATTGGGAACCACCGAAAGCCAACTGGCCAGCTTCAAGCAACGGGCGGGTGTGGTAGATATTGCTGCCGATGCCACCCAGGCTGCCGGTGAACAAGCAAACTATGAGCGTGCCTATGCGGAAAATGAGGTACAAATCAGTCTGGTCAATCACTTAAAAAATCATATCTTGAGCGAAAAAAGCCAGTATGAAGTCATCCCTGCCAACATCGGGCTAAATAACAGCGACTTGAATACGGTGGTACAAAACTACAACCAGATGCTGATTGAGCGCAAGCGCCTGCTGCGTACTTCGCACGAAGACAACCCTGCCGTACAGAGCCTGAACGCCAGCATCGAAGTAATGCGTAACAGTGTAATGGGTGCCATCCAGACTGCCGAAAAAGGCTTGCTTATCAATCGCCAGGCCCTGCAGGCACAGACACGCAAATATGCCGGCAAGGTAAGCGATGCCCCTGTGCAGGAAAAAGAATACCTCAGTATGTCGCGCCAGCAGGAAATCCAGGCCAACCTCTACCTGATGCTATTGCAGAAGCGTGAGGAAAACAACATCACCCTGGCTTCTACGGCCAACAATGCCCGCGTCATCGACGAACCCCTAGCAGGAGAACAGATTTTCCCTACCCCCTCACAGACTTACATGATTGCCTTCGTATTAGGCATAGGACTTCCTGTGGGTTTAATATTCCTGTGGGGCTTACTTCAGTTTAAAATCCAGACCCGCGGTGACGTAGAAAAGATTACCCACCTGCCCATCATAGGCGATATTCCACTTACCCCTGAAACCTCTGAAAGTGCCATTGTGGTACGCGAAAACCGCAACGAACTGATGGAAGAAGTGTTCCGCTCGGTGCGTACCAATATCCAGTACATGCTGCAGGAAGGCCAGAAAGTCATCCTCTTTACCTCCACCACTTCCGGTGAGGGAAAGAGCTTCAATGCCGGCAACCTGGCCTGCAGTTTTGCCTTTATGGGTAAAAAGGTAGTGATTGTAGGGCTTGACATCCGCAAACCCGGATTGAACAAGGTGTTCCACCTCTCCCACAAGGAGGCTGGTATTTCACAATACTTATCCGATCCGGAACACACCGATTTGCTTAGCCTATGTCAGGCATCTACAATATCACCCAACCTCTATATTTTACCTGGTGGTGCCATCCCTCCCAACCCGACTGAACTGGTGGCCCGTCAGGCACTCGATGACGCTATCCAACAACTAAAAGCACATTTTGACTATGTGATATTGGATACTGCCCCCATCGGCATGGTGACCGACACCCAACTTATCGCCCGCGTAGCTGATTTAAGCGTTTACGTCTGCCGTTCCAACTACACCGCTAAAAACGAATTCAAATTAATCAATGAACTGCAGCAAGATGGTAAGCTACCTCACCTCTGCGTATTGATTAACGGAATTGATATGAACAAACGTGAAACCGGCTCCTACTATGGCTACGGCAAGTATGGCAAATACGGGCACTACGGTTACGGAAAGAAATACGGCTATGGCTACGGTTATGGCTATGGCCAAAAGAAATAACTAAGGCAGAGTCTTTCCCACGGGATGGGAGAGAAATTTTTCATATTTAAAATTATTCCAGCCGATGTGAATCGCCTGGAATTCGTTTTCCCTTTATAGATTAAAAGTTCTTATTTAGGATATAATACATAAACATTAAATTAAAAATAAAATTATGACTTCTGTATCAGACAACAAGCGTGTTGCAAAAAATACTTTAGTTTTATATTTCCGCATGTTATTCATGATGTTAATAGGGCTTTATACATCACGAATAAACTTACAATCATTGGGAGTAGAAGACTTCGGTATATACAATGTGGTAGGTGGTATAGTAGTAATGTTTTCAATTATAAATGGTTCTATTACGGCGTCCATCAGCCGATTTCTGACATTTGAAATAGGCACTGGAAATATGGAAAAACTGAAGAAAGTATTCTCTACTTCTGTTACTATACAAATAGGCATATCACTTCTCATCTTATTATTAGCAGAAACCATAGGCCTATGGTTCCTAAATCATAAAATGGTGATACCCGACTCCAGAATGCCTGCGGCCAATTGGGTGTATCAATTTTCTATCATAACATTTATTTTGAATCTGATAAGCATGCCCTATAACGCTTGCATTGTAGCACATGAAAAAATGTCAGCCTTTGCATGGATAACTATTTACGATGCTATAGCAAAACTTTTAATTGCATGGCTTACCTTTATAGCTCCAATGGATAAGCTGATTTTTTTCAGCGGATTCATAGTACTTATCGCATTCACTCAGCGAATGATATACACATCCTATTGTTTGCATAATTTTGAAGAATGCCATTATAAATTTACGATAGACAAAGAATTATTAAAACACATGTCCGGTTTTGCAGGATGGAACTTTATTGGAGCTTCATCAGCTATATTAAGAGATACTGGTGGAAATATAATAATCAATCTTTTTTGCGGTCCAGCAGTTAATGCAGCCAGAGCGATTGCCAATAGAATAAACACTGCAGTATTAGGCTTTGCAAATAGTTTTATGACCGCAATCAACCCTCAAATTACTAAATCTTACGCGAGTGGTGAATATGAAAAAATGATGGGAGCCATATACAAAGGGGCAAAATTTTCTTTCTTCCTCCTTTTATTATTAGGTCTTCCTGTGATAATGGAATCCGAATATATCATTCATTTATGGCTAGGTCAAGTTCCTGAACATACCGTATTGTTTGTTCAGCTTACTATTCTATACGCAATGAGTGAATCTATCTCCAATCCTCTTGTTACCGCTATGTTAGCAACTGGTAAGATCAAGAACTACCAGATTGTGGTTGGAGGATTACAAATGTTAAACCTTCCTATATCCTATATATGTTTACGATTGGGATGCATTCCTGAATCCGTTGTAATAGTAGCAATTATTCTTAGTCAGTGTTGTTTCGCAGCCAGAATATACATGCTTAGAGCAATGATTAATCTCAATGCAATAGACTACGTAAAGAAAGTATATTTAAGAATCCTATCTACTCTTATTATTACTTTTATATTACCCGTAATAGTGAAATACTACATGGATGATTCGTTATTGAGTTTCTTTACCATCCTATCTATTTCCTTTATTTCAGCCTGTATAAACATATTATATGTAGGTTGTAATGATAAAGAACGAAGTTTCATCTATTCCAATATCTCGAATATTAAAAATAAGATTATAAGAAGATAAGCAAAATGATAAATATAATTAATAAAGCAGATTGCTGTGGATGTACAGCCTGTGCATCTGTTTGTACCCACAAAGCGATTACAATGAAACCGGATTCCTTAGGCTTTCTTTATCCAGAAGTAGATATTAATAAATGTACGAATTGTGGATTATGTGAGAAAGTATGTGCTTTCAATGACAATTACGATAAAAGCCTCAACTTTGATAAGCCTAAAGCATACGGAGCAAGACACAAAGATATACATGAAGTAGAAACGAGCCGTAGCGGTGCTGCCTTTATAGCCATTTCTGATTGGGTTCTTGAACAAGGAGGTATAGTTTACGGTGTGGGTTATGAAGAACACTTTAAAGTCGTACATAAACGTGCAACCAGCAAAGAACAAAGAAATGAATTTAAAGGTAGTAAATATGTGCAGAGCTATTTAGGAGATATATTTATTCAAGTAAAGAACGACCTTAAAGATGGGAAAATTGTATTGTTCTCTGGAACACCCTGTCAAACCTCAGGTCTTAATAGTTTTATAGGAAAAAAACTCCGAACAAACCTAATTCTTGTAGACGTCGTTTGTCATGGAGTTCCCTCTCCTAATATTTGGAGAGATTATATAGCTTTCTACGAGAAAAAATACAAAAGAAAAATAAGTTCTGTTGATTTCAGAGATAAAAAAGAATATGGATGGAACACTCATAAAGAAACCTTTATCCTTGATAATGGCATTAAAATATCTCCCAAATACCACCCTTGGAGCACTCTCTTTTGTAATGTAATTATGTATAGACAATCTTGTGAAAATTGTTTTTTTTGTAATACAATAAGACCAAGTGATATAACGATTGCTGATTTTTGGGGTTGGGAAAAAACAAATCCAGGGTTCAATTTGGACAATAAAGGGGTTTCCCTATTACTTATAAATACCATAAAAGGTGAAAAAATTTTTAATACTATAAAAGAAAGACTCAACATATTCGAAGCTCAACTTGAAGATTGTCTCCAGCCCAATCTATTATCCCCAACTAGATTGAATTGCCAAAGTAGCAAATTTGAAAATCAGTATAAGAAATATGGTTTTAAATATATTATAAGAGAATACACTTGTATAGGACTTAAAAAACGTATAAACCAATATCTGCAAGATTTAAAATATAAATTAAAGTCTTATATAAAATAAAAATATAAAAATGAGGATAGGTATACTTACATTTCATTGCGCACACAATTTTGGAGCTGTCCTTCAAGCTTTTGCCTTACAATCCCAATTACAACTTATGGGATATGACGTAAACATTATAAATTATCGACCGAAATATCTTGATAAAGGATACCCTCAATTACACTATTGGATGTTCACACATGGACGGGCATGGAATACAATTAAAAGATATTTTAAACTTACAAGAAAAGAACAAAAAAGTTATAAAAAATACATGTCTTTTGAAAGGAAATACATGATTTCAACCAAAAGATGTGAAACTCCAGACAATCTTATAGACATCATTAATAGATTTGACTATTTAATTTTAGGAAGTGATCAAATATGGAATGAGAAATTTAATGGGAGCGAAACTATATGGTTAGGAGACATTAAATCTTTTAAAGGTAAGATTATTACATATGCAGCAAGTGCCGGCAACCATGAGTTTTCCATGGATTTTCGAGAAAAACTAAAAAAAATATTACCCTTATATAAATCAATTTCAGTACGTGAACCTTCATTAATTCCTAAGCTAAAGGAATTAACAAATAAAAATCTGGATATTAAAACAGTACTTGATCCAACACTTATGGTAAATCCTGCGATATGGAACCAATTCAAGCAACGAATCTACAAGAAAAATTATATTTTATGTTATCAAGCACGAAAATCTGAGGATACGTTTAGAATTGCACAAAAACTATCTAAACAATTAAAGACCGATATAGTATCTGTTGATTTATGGAATAACAGCTTTCGAGATGGTGTTAAAAATATTATTATTGCACCAAATGAATTTATTTCCTTAGTGCAACATGCAACATGCGTCATTACAACATCATTTCACGGCACAGCCATCTCTATAATTTGCAATACTCCATTCTATGCATTGAAATTAGACGATGGAGCAGACGAAAGAATTGAATATTTATTACAACTTACTGGTCTCAAAGATAGAATGATTCATAAATCTTCTACCCCTCTATTTTCCACATGTAACTACAAGGAAGTTAATAATAAGCTTTCTAATATTAGAATTTTATCTCAGGAATATTTAAAAGACTCATTAAAAGAATGAGTAATATAATAATATCTTAAAATTACATTTTAATAACTAACACTGCTTTTTCTCTATATCATTTATTCAATAAAATATGCAAATACACATCATTCTATGCACCGATGAATATTATGCAATACCATGTGGAATTACAATATTCTCTATTTGCTATCATAATAAACAACATAATTTAAGCTTTCACATTCTTACAGAAGGAATAAGTGATAGCAAAATGAAAGAGATAGAAACAATGATAAAACAATTAGGGCAGGATATTCACTTTTATAAAATAGAAGAATCGATTCTTAAGGGCTTACCAATCAATGGCCGCTTTAGAAAATCAATATATTATCGCCTATTGATGACCAACACATTACCTTCTAATATTAATAAGATATTATATCTAGATTGTGATATCATTGTTCGTGGTAATCTTGAAGAATTATGGGAATATGATATTTCTAATAATGCATTAGGAGCTGTACCTGATCAAAGTTGTGACGATATCCGCAATTTTAACAGGACAGGACTTCCGCCTTTTTCTGATTACTATAATTCTGGGGTATTGCTAATCAATCTTGATTTTTGGAGAAAAAATCATATCGGAGAACAATGCATTCATTATATAAATAAAAATGCTAAATATATATTATACCCAGACCAAGATGCCCTTAATGTAATAACTCATAATTCATGGATTAAGTTACCTTTTCACTATAATACACAAGCTTTCATGTTTTATAAACCATCAGAGATGCTTGCCCGTACAGAGTACGTCAAACAAATGGTTAAAGCTAGTGAACATCCACTCATCATACATTATACAGAAGCTCGTAAACCTTGGATGATTGGCTGCAAACATCCATTCACTTCTGAATACTTAAAATATAAAAAACTTTCTCCTTGGTGCGATATACCATTAATAAAGAAAAAAGATACAGGTAAAATCGAAGATGTTTGTAATTTTATAAAAAAAACATGCGTGAAATTGAAAATTACAAAAGCTACGCCTCAATATTCACATTATCGTATATTCCCCTATTCATCACTCCCTGAATATAATAAAAAATGAATATATATATATCCTTTATAGTTCCATGCTACAACGCAGCAAAATATCTGCCAGAACTAATAAAATCGATTCAAAAGCAAACAATTAACAACTGGGAACTACTATTAATAGATGATGGCAGCACAGATAATACATATGAAATTATAGCGAATTTTCTAAATGATACACGAATACGTTACATGCATCAAGAAAATGCCGGTGTAAGTAACGCACGCAATCATGGATTAAAGGAAGCCAAAGGAAAATATATTACATGTATTGATGCCGATGATTGGATTGAGCCCAATTTTATAGAAGCATTCAGCAAGGCCAACCTTGCTAACATTAATATTTGTGGATATAGAGAAATCTATCCAGATAAAACAGTTAAAACCGAATGTAGTCCGACCCCTGTACATAGTAATTCTCCGTTAAATACATATACCGTACGCAACTCATACTTTCGTACACCCTGGGGAGTGATATTCGAACACAATTTCATTCAAGAAAATCAACTAAGATTCTGTGAGGATTTATCGTGGGGAGAGGATACAATTTTTTTATTAGAAGCAACAATTAAAGCCCAGGATATTTGCTTCATACCAGACATCATATACAATTACCGTTATACAGGCGAAGGGCTTACAAATTCCCCCATGCGCCATACCAATATGATTAATTTTTTGGATAAATACACTTTATATAAGGAACAAATCCCTCCACAATATAAAAACGCAGCAAACATGATAGATGAATTAACATTATTCCTATCTATTATTTTACTCAACGAAATTATAAAATCCTCCAAAATAGATAAGCAAGCAATAGACATAATAAACAAGATTCATAAACACCTTAGAAACTTATCTTTTATTTATATCATACGTACGAAAGTTGGACGCATTCGTTATATTGCCGCAATCCTTTCAAGAATAGCAAATGCAACTTTTTCACTCATCATTTATAAACACCTCTAATATGAATACACCATATTTTAGTATAATTATTCCGGTTTATAACGTAGAAAAATATCTTCCACAATGTCTAAACAGCATTCTAGAACAAAGTTTTAAGGATTATGAACTCATATTAGTAAACGATGGATCTAAAGACAATTCTTTAGACATTTGTCAAGACTATATGAAAAGAGATGGTAGAATAACATTAATCAATCAAAAAAATGAGGGTCCAAGTAGTGCTCGCAATAAAGGATTAAATTCAGCAAAAGGAAAATATATAATGTTCATTGACAGCGATGACTGGATTGAACCAAACACATTACATATATTATATAAATATAGCTCAAATAATTGTCCTTTAATATATTTTGGATTTAGAGTACAGTTTGGCAACAACGATCAAATTGCATATATTCACGGATTTCGTCACAGCCAAAACAGGAACGAATATTATGATATTATTTACCATACAATGGAAAACAGTATGCATAACTTCATTTATGGGTTTACATGCAATAAAATCTTCCGAAAAGATATTATTGAGAGAAAAAATATCCGTTTTGACTTAAAATTACGTATCAAAGAAGATGAGGTATTTACAAATCAGTTTTGTTCTTTTATAGAAGAGGTTATGATTATTCCATATGCCTTATATAATTATAGGATGTCATTTGGCAATAGCATCTCTTTTAGCAAGCGAACCCCTGCCGAATATGAATATATGGCAGATATATTAAGAAAAACGAACATTATTCTTGACGACCCTCGTATTCAAGATTTTCAAAAACAAGAATATATTTATAATTTAAGCAAAGGAATTACCACAGCTATCAGACAAAAGGATAATAAAAGCGCTATCAGACTATCGAAAAAATGTGCCACAATAATAAAAGATATGCATTTAACCTATAATTCATTTACACGTATTCATTTTAAGGATAAAATACGTTATAAATTTGCTAACACTTTTTGGATATACACAATAAGTAAATTATTTGACAAATTTTACACAGTATGATGACTATCGCAACAATTATAGTGACTTTTAATCGAAAAAACGCCCTTTTAAAATGTATAGAGGCTGTATGTTTGCAAAAGCAACTACCAGATATAATATATATTATAGATAACAATTCTAACGATGGAACTGATGATTTATTAAAATCAAAAGGACTTATTAATAATCAGCAGAAATATAAAAATATAAATCTTAAATATGTCCGATTACCTATCAACGGTGGAGGTTCAATGGGATTTTATGAAGGATTAAGACTCGCACATACAGAAGGTAAATATGATTATTATTGGGTAATGGATGATGATGGAGAACCTCATCCTAACTGCCTAAAAGAATTAATAAATCATAGGCAATTAGGTGAATACCTTTCACCTTTAGTCGTCGATATTGAATCTCGCAAGACAATGGCATTTGGAAAAGAATGTTCAATAGAGCAATTTATTACTGAAAGAAGCACTAATGGTGATATTATTCACGGAAGTGCCAATCCATTTAATGGAATATTATACAGTAAGAAATATCTTGACATAGTTGGTTATCCTGAACCTAAAATGTTTATTTGGGGAGACGAAATTAATTATGATCTTAGAGGTCGTAAGAAAAAAATGTCACCAGTAACCATATGTACAGCAATTCATTACCATCCTCGCAATCGCGCCCAACATAGTCCTCTATTCTTCTTTGGACTAAAAAAAGTTATTTGGGTAAATTGCAAATGGAAAATGTATTGCCGTTGCTGCAACGCTGTTTATAATTATAAATTATCAGGGCATTATATTCAAATTATAAAAGAATTTTTTCTTTATAATTGGTTTTTTCTCATATCTATGCACTCGTGGGCATGGGTTAAGTTATTTAATACAGCCTTTATAAATGGATTAAAAGGGAAATTTGGAGGTCATCGCAGATACATGTAAAGCAAGCAAATATGAATAAATATATCCATAAATCATTAAAAGGTATAAGAAAAATTATACTCACATTGCAAGGTAAAAATTTCAGCCATCAGTTATCTTGTTGTGAAGATGCTAACAAAGCAAATGAAATGATATGTAACCTACTCAAAGGTAATAAACCATGCATGATTGCACGTTTTGGAGCAACAGAACTATTATGTGTTACAAACTATTTAGGAATTAAAAATAAAAGTAACTTATGGCAATTTATTATAGGGAAAAAAGCTGAATGGTGGTGGACCGACATTGTCATCCATAACATGTGTCAATGGAGTGGATTCTATCCAGCAACACCTGAAAATCTAACCCGTTTTAGCAAAATGATGCTTGAAGATATAAAGCAACTTGATTTACTAGGGTGTTGGGATCAACATGAATCCCTTTACGAAGATTATTTACAAGGAGTAAAAAGAGTCCACCTTCGTTTACTTGAACCATTTTGGTCAACGACTCCTGCTTGGACACATTGTTTAAAAGGAAAACGAGTCCTTATAGTACATCCATTTTCTGAGATTATAGAATCGCAGTATAAAAATAAAGAGAAGATTTTTCCTAATGGTCTTTTACCAGAATTTACTCTTTACACAATCAAAGCAGTTCAAAGCTTAGGTGGAACCGACAAATTTAAAGACTGGTTTGAAGCTCTACAATTTATGAAAGATCAAATAGACACATTTGATTATGATATTTGTATTATTGGATGTGGTGCATATGGTTTTCCTCTTGCAGCTCATGTCAAACGTAAAGGGAAAAAAGCGTTTCATATAGGCGGTGCGCTCCAATTATTATTTGGAATTCGTGGAAATCGCTGGGAAAACCCGAACTATGGTGTCAAAGAATGGAACATACCTACTGGTGCTTATTTAAATCTAATGAATGATTCATGGATAAGGCCAGGAGATGCGTTTAAATCAAAAAATTCAGCAAATGTAGAAGGGAATTGCTATTGGTAGAATATTTTAATAAAAAGTCAATATCAGATGAGACTAAACATTCTTAGATTTATTACATTCATACTTCTAATATTCACAAGAAGAATAAAAACAAAACATTCAGTTTTTCTACTAAATCAGTTTTTTATAGGGAAAAACTGTAATATAGAGTTAAACAATGCATATATTAGCCATCTCAATATACACATTGAAGGAAAACATAATAAACTAATTATGAGAGGTGGATATTATTTACGTGGAGAAATTAAAATTTACGGTGAAGGGAACACAATAGAAATAGGAGAAAATGGTTATTTATCGAACCTAAGGATTGTAGTACGTGGTCATAATTGCCGCGTAACAATAGGTAATACAGTAACCTCAGGAGGTGGGTTCATAGCATGTATGGGTAAAAATAATTACGTATCTATAGGAGACGACTGTATGTTAGCAGAACACATTGACATATGGGCTACAGACTCCCATGGTATTTACCATATTAATGAAGGAACACTCCTCAATACTTCAGCTCCTATCATTCTTGGTAAACATGTTTGGATAGGGAAATGGGCCTCTGTATTAAAAGGTGTTACAATAGGCGATGGTGCTATCATAGGAATGAAAGCTGTAGTTACAAAAGATATTCCTCCACATAGTATAAATGTCGGCTTCCCTACACAAACCATAAAAGATAGAGTATACTGGAAACGTGAATTTATTAATGAATAGAGAATATGTATAATTCTATAAAATTTTTATCATACTCTATATTACTTATTAGCATTTATTCTGTAATACAATGGAGTGCATTATTTAACACAATATTAAACAATACTTTTTTTTGGTGGTTACTTCAAGCATTAATCTTATACAACTTTTACATACTCAAAAATAAGTCTACGAAAAGGATACAAATACTCAAAGTATTTCTCATCTATGTAATAATATCTTTCCTATATGGAATTTACATGTCCAATAATTATTGGCATTATAAAAACTTGATTCGCAATTTTATGGTTTATTTAATGCCTTTATGCGTATACGCTTTTATTAACCCTCAACATTTATACATAGTATTAAAAATATGGTTCAAAAAAGCCTGGATTGTACTACTTTGCCTATCTCCTTTCCTTTATTCAGATGCATGGGGAAATTTTTTAACTCCTTTTTGTCTTCTAGCATTATTTTTTTTCCAATTACCTACAAAATGGAAAATTGCAACTATCATTGCTTTTATTATTACATTCACCTTGGGCTGGGCATCTCGCAGTTGTACAATTCGATTTTCCATAGCCTTTCTTATATGTTTATTGTTCTCATGGGGGGTTACTAAAGTACTGATAATGAAATATAGAAAAATAATCTTCACAATTCTAAGCTTTACCCCTATAATCTTTTTTACTTTAGCTGTTAATGGAGTGTTTAATATTTTTCAAATCGATAAAGAATTGGGATTAAGTGAACAATATACAATATTTCAATCAGATAAAGAAAATAATTCAATGTTAGATGATACACGAACTCTAGTATATGCTGAAGTACTAAATGATGCCCAAAAAAACAATTATATTATTCAAGGACATTCGCTTGCTAGAGGATATTACTCCCCCATATTTAACGAATTTATCAACAAAAATAGTGATGGCTTATTAAAGGGAGAAAGGGCTGCCTGTGAAGTATGCATATTAAACATATTCACATACATGGGTATTATTGGCGTTATATTCTATATGCTTATTTTTATAAAATCAACTTATATGGCAATGTTTAAATCCAACAATGACTATGTAAAAGCCATTGCGATATTCGTACTTTTCCGTTGGATATATTCATGGGTTGAAGAACTTTCATCTTTCAATATTACATATCTTACAATTTGGATTATGATAGCCATATGTTTTTCACCATATTTTAGAAAAATGTCCAACCTAGAATTTAAAAAATGGTTTTATTCAATATTAAAATAAATCTTATGACAGAAAAACTTAAATGGCTTTCTATTTTACAAGGATGGAGTATGTTATTGGTAGTTGTAGGACATGTTGTACTCACTGATGACATGTTCGATGAAAATTACCCATTATCTTCTTATCTATATTGCCTTATTTACTCTTTTCATATGCCATTATTCATTTTTATTTCTGGGTGGTTACTAAATTACACATGTATAAAGAAAAACAAACCATACATAAAAATGATCAAGTCTAAAGCAAAAAGACTATTAATACCTTTCTATACATTTACAATTATAACAATAGTTATTAAAATACTATTATCTTCTTTTATCAAACGCCCTATCGATTCAGAAGAACTAATCAACACATTCATATTTTATAGTTCAAATCCCTTAAAAGCCTTATGGTTCATAATAGTACTTTTTATAATGTTACTTGGCTATCCCATCTATATCTGGATGATTAAATCAAAACTTAGAGAGATTATGATGTTACTAATAGCCATATGCCTATTTTTCTATTTTCCGGACAATATACATATATTCTTCTTCAACAAATTCAAATACCTATATTTCTTTTTCTTAGCAGGTATAATCGTATCAAACCATCAAATAATAGAACGAATGAATTTATTTTCTATCACAATATGTTCCATCTGCTTATTTATATTTTTCAACATATTTAATGCAAAAACAAATATTATAGCAATCAGTTTCATAAACAATATATCAGGAATCTTATTTTCAGTTTGTACATGTATGTATATTGAAAAATTTAGGCCCTCTTTCTTTTCCTCATTCCGAGATTATACATATCAAATATATTTAATCAGTATGTTCCCTCAAATGGCACTAAGAGTCATTTATATGCAATTTGATTTAAAGTCTTTCTATATTATAATGTTCATTTTAAGTATAATCTTAGGATTATATCTTCCTACTTTCATATCAAAATTTTGCTTAAACAATCCTACAAGATTTAACAAATACATAGGATTGTAAAACACACTAATAAATTTAAAAGCTAATAACAAAAGATATGCAAAATACAAATAGAATTTTTTGGATAGATCAAATGCGTGGCTTAGCAATGATATAGGTTTATTTAGCCCATGTGGGTATACCAATTTATTATTATGGTCTATTTTCCTATTGGTTTATTCCCTATTATTTCTTTTTAAGTGGTTATCTTCATAATGATGAATTAACTACAAAACAATTGAGAAAAAGAATCATAAATCGATTATTTATACCTTATATATTATTCTCGATAATTCCTATTTTAATCATAGCGATAGGAAGTTTATTACATTCCATCTTTAACAAATTTCAAATTTCCCGTTTCCTATTACTAGGAACCAAATGATAAGCCATTACTAATATAGCAAAAATACAATTATCAAAATGAAAATATTACTTTATGATCATACAAGTGCATATCTTACCCCAGGAGGTAAGACAACACACGCATTGAAACTTCAACAAGAAATTAGCAAATTAGGCATTGATATTCAATTTGCTCAGTGGTGGAATCAAAGCCAACAAGATGCAGATATTATTCATTTTCTTTATGCCGATGCAGAAATAGCCAAACGAGCCAAAGAAAAAGGCATGAAAACCTTTTTTTCCATGATTTTTGACTTTGAAAGTAATAAATCAGAAAAAGAGAAATGTATCCAAATATTTAAAAATAGATTAATAGATAAACTGCCTTATTCTGTATCCAAAAGTGCATATTGGAAAGCTTTACCGTTTATGGATAAAATACAATTTATGCATCAATATGATAAAGAAAACGCTTTTCGGTATTTTCCACATCTTCTAAATGAGGAAAAAGTTGTTATTATTCCTCATGCATATGACCCTGCAGACATGAATATTTCTGACAATCTTGACATTAATGATATGAAATTTCCCCAAAAATATCTTATTTCTGTAGCAAATATATCAGAACGCAAACAAACATTAAAACTTGCACAATATGCAAAGAAAGCACAAGTTCCAATAGTGTTTATGGGTAGCAAAAATCCTAATGACCCGTATTTCAAAGCTTTTAAAAAAGAAATTGATAATAAATATGTTTTCTATCCGGGGTATGTAAGTAAACAATGGAAAGATTGTATAGAAAAGCATGCAAGTGGATATGTACTTTTATCTTTAGGAGAAAGTGGCTGTATTGCTGTGTATGAAGCAGCGGCATATAAAATTCCATTACTTCTAAGTAACCTTCCATGGGCATGGGGATATGAAAATCCTACTGACATATATTTTTGCGACCAACAAGATGAAAAAAAAGCAATTCAACAGCTAAAAAATTTTTATACGATTAGTGGGAAAATGAATCATACAGCATTTACTATACATACATGGGAAGATGTTGCAAAACTTTATGTAGAAGAATATAATAAGATCTTAAATTCTGCCAATAAATAATTATAATAGAATCTTAGGCGTATTTTAAGGATTACGTACAATTTATATATATTTATCAACTAAAAATTTCCACTAATCATTTCAGTTAAATCAAACGTCCAATCTCAAACATACCGGGCCTGATAGAATTATATCCTCGATATTCTTTATAAATTGAATTCTAACTTTTAAAATTACGTACAAAACTCACATATCAATAATATAAATTATATGATAGAAAAGAAATCAATAGCTATACTACTAACAGTATTTAATAGAAAATTAAAAACTATCAAATGTTTAGAAAATATACATAACCAGAATTCATTTTCCCAATATGAAATAAATATATTTCTAACGGATGATGGTTCTACAGACGGAACATCAGATCTTATCCGAAGTAAATATCCGAATGTCTTCATCATTAAGGGAAATAATCTCTATTGGAATAGAGGCATGTGGAGTTCATGGAATGCAGCCATTAAAAAGAAATTATACGATTTTTATTTATGGTTAAACGATGATACATTCACATATCCATTTATGCTTGACCAGCTAATAAACACTTCAAACTTATATTCAGATAAAGCTATTATAGTCGGACCTACTATAGATAATAAAGGATTAGGTATGCATACTTACGGTGGAAGAAAAGATAAAAAACTAGTCCCACTAAATGGAAAAATTCAAGAATGTGATAGCTTTAACGGTAATATTGTTTTGATTCCATCTTATGTTTATAATCTTGTTGGAATGAATGATCCTATATTCCATCATAGCTTAGGAGATTTAGATTACGGGTTAAGAGCAAAAAAAGCAGGAATTAAAATTATACAATTAGGCCAAGCTGTCGGAGAATGTGACAGACATGATAGAATAATGAAGTGGTGTGACCCTGAAATTAAATTAGGAGATAGAATAAAATTTTTATTTCAACCAACCGGATATCCACCACAAGAAGTTTTCTATTTCAATAAACGTCATTATGGACTATTAAAGGCTATAATTATGTTGTTTACAACTTTTGCCCGATGTATTTTTCCTTCAATATGGATAAAACTAAATAAAGCACAATGGATATGAAAACAGTGTCAATAATAATTCCGCACCATAATTCATCCACATTACTAAAAAGATTGATAAAGTCTATTCCTTCATCATTAGATGCAGAAATCATTGTTGTTGATGATAATAGTAATATAACAGAATTTGATACAATAAAAACCTACTCACAACTATATAACTTCAAACTTTACAAGAATGAAGGAAAGACAGCTGGTGGTGCTAGAAATACAGGCTTAAAATACACAAACGGAAAGTGGATTATTTTTGCAGATGCAGATGACATATTTACTGACATACTGGAAAAATCCATAACTCCATATTTTAAATCAGATTATGATATCATTTTCTTTAATGTAAATAGTATTATTAGCGAAAGTGGTGAGAAAGCTTACAGAGATAGGCATATTAAATATATATTATCCAAATATCAATCTACTAAAAATGAAAACTATTTGAGGTGCATGTATCTAGCACCTTGGGGTAAAATGTATAAAAAAGATTTTATTACTTACAACTCTATCAAATATGAAGAACGTTCGGCAGGAAATGACATGTGGTTTGCTGTAAGATCTGGAGTGGAAGCGAATAAAATCCATATTGATTATAATGAAATTTATACATGTACGGTATCTAAAGGCAGTATTACAACAACATTAAGCAAAGATAGATTTGAAGATAAACTTCAAGCAACGATACGAACAAATACCTATTTGAGAAGAAAAAAACTATCTAATTATCAAGTATCAGTACTATATTTTATAGCTAAGGCAAAACAATTCGGTTGGAGATATTTCTTTCATGTTATTCTCGAATGCATCAAAAATAAAAGCAACCTATTTATCGGTTTAGGAAAAATTTTTCAATATAAAAAAGTCTTACAAGATAGACAGAATCCATCTTATCTAAAAAAATTATGAACTTCTCACGAAAAAAATTCTTTAGTAGGGCTATAAACCGTCTTTATACGATCCTTTTTAGGAAAATAAAAGAAAAGACATTTGGCCATGGCGATAATAGAATAAAATATTTATTCTTTCCTGAAAAAGATAACTCAAATACGGCTCTTGCAGTCTGTTTTCCAGCATTTGCGGGGAAAGGAGCCAAATATAATTACATAAGAACACTTAATAAGTTTAATATTAATAAACTTTTTTTACTGGATGACATTGGAGGAACTGTTGATAAAGGGAATTATCTTATAAAGGAAGGTATTGAAAATAATGTCAAAGATTTAATCCAATCATTCATCGATAAAACTCAAGCTAAAACTATTATTTTTTATGGTTCAAGCAAAGGTGGATATTCAGCATTAAACTTTAGTCTAGATTTTAAAAACGTATATGTGTGTATCGCTGCACCACAATATTTTTTAGCTGATTATCTAATTAAAGAAAAAAAATATGACAATCTTAAAACAATACTTAGTAATAAAGTAAATGATAATACAATTCAATTCCTAAATAACCGTTTAAGAGAAAAACTTATTACATCAAACAGCAAACCTTCTGCAATATATATACACTATTCAGATTCAGAACATACCTATAAAGAACATATAGTAGATTTAATTAATGACATAAAGAAAAATGGCATTAATTTAGAGGAAGACATTGAACACTATACTAACCATATGGATTTAGTATATTATTATCCTGATTTTCTAAAAAAAACAATTAAAGAAATACTAGGTATAAAATATTAAACAATCTAATAAATAAGACCTCACAAAACAGAACTAATATGAAATATGATTATTTAATTGTAGGCAGTGGACTATTCGGCTCTGTATTCGCTTACAGAGCAAAACAAAAAAATAAAAAATGTCTTGTAATTGAAAAGCGGAATCACATTGGTGGAAACATTTATTGCGAAAATATTGAAGGTATAAATGTACATAAATATGGCGCACACATATTTCATACCTCAAATAAAGAAGTTTGGGATTTCGTTAATTCAATTGTGGAATTCAATAGATACACAAACTCCCCAATAGCTAACTATAAAGGTAAACTCTACAATTTACCTTTCAACATGAATACATTTTATCAAATGTGGGGAGTTACAACTCCACAACAAGCAAAAGAAAAAATCGAAGGACAAAAACTTCTGGCGATGGAAACTATGAAAAAAGAAGGTATAATTGAGCCTAGAAATTTAGAGGAACAAGCTATATCTCTAATAGGAACAGATATTTATGAAATCCTTATAAAAGGTTATACTGAAAAACAATGGGGTAGAAAATGTACAGAACTACCGCCATTCATTATAAAACGCCTGCCTGTAAGATTTATTTATGACAATAATTACTTTAATGATAAATACCAGGGCATACCTATAGGTGGATATAACAAATTAATCAATGGTTTGTTGAATGATATAGAAGTAAAAACCGACGTAGACTTTTTCAAAAACAGAGAATATTGGGAGAATATAGCAGAAAAGATTGTTTTTACTGGCAAAATAGATGAATTCTACAATTATCAATTGGGGAAACTAGAATATAGAACCGTAAAATTTGAAGAAGAAATACATAATTGCAGCAATTATCAAGGGAATGCAGTAATAAACTATACAGAGAAAGAAGTTCCATATACTAGAATTATAGAACACAAACATTTTGAAATGTTTGGTGCAGAAATAGATAATTGTCCAAAGACAGTAATTTCAAAAGAATACTCAACAGAATGGAAAGATGGAATGGAACCATATTATCCAGTAAATGATGAAAAGAATAATGCTCTCTATGAAAAATATAAAGAACTAGCCCAAAAAGAAAAGAATGTGATTTTTGGAGGAAGACTGGCCGAATATAAATATTATGACATGGCTCCAATTGTAGAATTAGCACTAAATATGGACATATAAGCAAAAAGAATTACAGGTTATACATAAAATTACTGAAAATGGCAACAATATGTTTAGTATCATCATGTGGTGGACATTTTATGGAGCTAATTCAACTTCTTCCAGCCATAAAAAAATATGATTTTTATATTCTTACAGAGAAGAACATTGCATCAAAAAGTATTTTAAATAAATACCGTCACTACAATCTGATTCAACAAGAAAGAAAAGGATTAATGTTCATTTTTAAATTTACATGGAACATTATTATTTCCTTTTTTATATTTTTAAAAGAACATCCAGATATAATAATATCTACAGGAGCCGGAGCTGCTTATCCGACATGTAGAATTGCAAAATTATTTGGTAAGAAAATAATCTATATTGAATCATTTGCCAAAATAAATGACAAATCAAAAACCGGAGAATTAGTTTATAAATTTGCTGACAAATTTTATGTTCAATGGCCAGAGATGTTAGAGATTTATCCTAAAGCAGAATATCATGGAACCGTCTATTAAACTTTTTGTACCTTTAGGAACACAAAAGTTCCCATTTAACAGACTTATTAAAGCCTTAAATAAACTAATTACTGAAGGTGTATACAAGCCCGAAGAAATTATAATGCAATCATCTGTATATGAAATAGAGCCTATGTTTACTCACTATCAGACCTTACCGATTGAGGAATTTAATAGGCTAATAAAAATAGCAGAAGTCATAATTACTCATAGTGGAGTCAATAGCATAATCACATGCATGAATATGAATAAACCATTAATTATTGCACCTCGCTTAAAGATATATGGTGAACATGTGGATAATCATCAACTTGAAATAGCAAATCTTATGTTTCAAAAATTTGGGATCATTACCCTGCTAGATTTTGAGAATATAAAAGACGCAATTGAAAAAGCTAAAGTTACACACTATAATCAATGGATAAGTAAACGGGATACTTTAATCAACCAATTAAAAGAAGATTTAGACAAAATGTTATTATAATAGTCCACTAAAAAGTTACAACAAAAGAATACAACTATCACCTATTAATACTTCTATAAATTTATAAATCATATGAAGAATTATACCATCGCAGTAGCCGGTACAGGCTACGTAGGTTTATCCATAGCCACTTTACTGGCCCAGCATCATCAGGTAACAGCTGTTGACGTGATTCCTGAAAAGGTGGAGAAAATCAACCATCGTATCAGCCCGATTCAGGATGAGTACATCGAAAAGTATTTAGCAGAGAAGGAACTGAACCTGACCGCTACACTGGACGGGGCTTCAGCTTACCGGAATGCGGATTTCGTGGTGATTGCCGCTCCTACCAACTACGACCCGGTGAAGAATTATTTCGATACGTCGCACGTGGAAGAGGTCATCGACTTAGTGTTGGAGGTGAATCCGGACGCGGTGATGGTAATCAAGAGTACCATTCCGGTGGGCTACTGCCGCAGCCTATACGTGAAGTATGCGGAGAAATTCCGCTCCACTCCTGCCCTTGCAGGAAAGAAATTCAACCTGCTGTTCTCGCCGGAGTTCTTGCGCGAGAGCAAGGCGCTGTATGACAACCTCTACCCCAGCCGTATCATCGTGGGTTTCCCGAAACTGATTAACGGACGTGGCGAGGAGAACGCGGCGATTCAGGCAATTGCCGGGGAACACCTGGAGGAAAAGGCACATGAGTTTGCGGCGCTGTTACAAGAGGGTGCTTTAAAGCCGGATATTGACACGCTGTTTATGGGACTGAAAGAGGCAGAAGCGGTGAAACTGTTTGCCAATACCTACCTGGCACTGCGTGTAAGCTACTTTAACGAGCTAGATACGTATGCAGAGGTGAAAGGGCTGGACACACAGGCCATCATTCAGGGTATCTGCCTGGACCCGCGCATCGGTTCGCATTATAACAATCCTTCTTTTGGCTACGGGGGCTACTGTCTGCCGAAGGATACCAAGCAGTTGTTGGCTAACTACCAGGATGTGCCGGAGAACCTGATTCAGGCCATTGTGGAGAGTAACCGCACGCGCAAGGATTTCATTGCGGACCAGGTGCTGAAGAAAGCGGGGTACTACGACTATTACAACCGCGGGGATTACAGTCCGGAAGCGGAGAAGGAATGTGTCATCGGGGTATATCGCCTGACCATGAAGTCGAACAGCGACAATTTCCGCCAGAGCAGCATCCAGGGAGTCATGAAACGCATCAAGGCGAAGGGTGCTACGGTCATCATCTATGAACCGACGCTGGAAGACGGCACTACATTCTTCGGCTCAAAGGTGGTGAACAACCTGGAGGATTTCAAGAAGCAGAGCAACGCCATCATTGCCAACCGCTACGATGCGTGCCTGGATGACGTAAAGGAAAAAGTTTATACACGCGATATTTTCAGAAGAGACTAGTTACAGTTAATAATTAACAATGAATAATTGAGGTACCAAGCATCCGCTGTTGAAGGATTTTGATTCTCCATTTGAATTTTAATCCTTTTAGCATGTCCATTAGGAAATAAAGAAAAAAATTTGTTCTTTTGCATTAGAACCAAATCCAAATGTATGAATGTGACAGTTTTTAATCCGGCTCAATTACAAGTGCTCGACATGATGTCGTTTGTAGATAGTCCTGAAGCTTTGGCAGAACTGAAAAAGGCTATTTCTGACTATTTCGCCAAACAAGCCCAAAAGGAGATTGACCGTTTGTGGGAAAATGGAGAATTGAATGAGGAAAAAGTCGAAAAATTCTACCAACTGCATGAACGTACTCCCTATAAATGAATATGAGAAACATTGTATTAGATACAAATTCACTGATTATTGCAATTTCAGCGAAGAATGACTGCCATAAAGTATGGCAATCATTCTTAAATGGGGATTATACACTATGTATAAGCAATGAAATCGTAGAAGAGTATCTGGAAGTCATGAGCCGCAACATAAACAAGTATGTGGCTGAAGCGATTATCTACACGATTCTTACTCGCGAAAACGTAAAGAGACTAACTCCTCATTACCGTTTTCATTTAATTACAGCAGACCAAGATGATAATAAGTTCGTAGATTGTCGATAGCTGCCAATGCTGAATACATCGTGACAGAGGATCACCATTTCAATGAACTTAAAAATATATCTTTTCCATCAGTTGCCATAATTAATTTGAAGGACTTTGCAAAAACATTGTAAGTCTAATGGATTATTAACAACAAATATATCACCATTATATTAATTTTTTATCTTATGACTACATTCAAACGTAACATACTGATTACCGGCGGTGCCGGATTTATTGGCAGCCACGTGGTGCGCCTGTTCGTAAACAAGTATCCGGAATACCGTATCATCAACCTGGACAAGCTGACGTATGCGGGTAACCTGGCGAACCTGAAGGACATTGAGAACCAGCCGAACTATGTGTTCATAAAGGCGGACATCTGCGACTACGAGAAGATGCAGGAGCTGATGGAGCTGTATCACGTAGATGGTATCATTCACCTGGCTGCAGAGAGCCACGTGGACCGAAGCATCAAGGATCCGTTTACCTTTGCACGCACCAACGTGATGGGTACGCTGTCGCTGTTGCAGGCAGCCAAGGTGTACTGGGAAAGTCTGCCGGAGAAGTATGAGGGCAAGCGTTTCTATCATATCTCTACCGACGAGGTGTACGGGGCACTGGAGATGACGCATCCGGAAGGTATCGAGCCGCCGTTCACTACCACGGCTTCGTCGGCGGAACATCACCTGGCGTACGGAAAGGATTTCTTCTACGAGGATACGAAGTATAATCCGCACAGCCCCTACTCTGCCAGCAAGGCGAGCAGCGACCACTTTGTGCGGGCATTCCACGACACGTACGGCATGCCGACCATCGTGACGAACTGTTCGAACAACTACGGGCCGTATCAGTTCCCGGAAAAGCTGATTCCGCTGTTCATCAACAACATCCGTCACCGCAAGCCGCTGCCGGTGTATGGCAAGGGGGAAAATGTGCGCGACTGGCTGTATGTGGAAGACCATGCGCGGGCCATCGACGTGATTTTCCACAACGGTAAGACGGCAGAAACCTATAACATCGGCGGTTTCAATGAGTGGAAGAACATTGACATCATCAAGGTGGTAATCAACACGGTAGACCGTCTGCTGGGCCGCAAGGAGGGTGAAGACATGGACCTGATTACCTACGTGACCGACCGTCTGGGCCACGACATGCGTTATGCCATCGACTCTACGAAGCTGCAGAAGGAACTGGGCTGGGAACCGAGCCTGCAGTTTGAAGAAGGCATCGAAAAGACAGTGCGCTGGTATCTGGACAACCAGGAATGGATGGACAACGTAACGAGCGGTGACTACCAGAAGTATTATGACTCGATGTATAAGGGACGATAAAAAATAGACCTGAAACGAGAAACGTATGAAAAAACCACCGTGAAGGAAACAAACCCTCCAAAAACGGTGGTTTTTTGAATTTCAGCAACAATTTTAATATGAAACCTGTTTATTTTTGTTACATTTGTCCTGTCGATTGATAGGAAAATAGCAACAAATATGATTTATACAGACTTCTCAGTAAAAAACTATAGAGGGATTCGCCAATGTAAATTGGAAAAGTTAGAATTGATAAACCTCTTCTTCGGAAAAAACAACTGTGGCAAGTCTTCTTTGCTGGAATCATTATTTATATTGTCAGGCCCTGACAACCCCACATTACCCATTTTAGCAAACAAGAGCAGAGCACTGGATTCATTGGAAGAAACGGATTTAAAAATTGAGTTCTATCAAGCAAATCCAGAACACATTATACAATTAAACAGTCTGGGAGAACAAAGCCGACAGGTTTCTATCCAAATGATAGAATCGCACTCCCAAAACATTTCACTGGAGGACTTGCAAAAGAACTCATCGGAAAGTGCCGGTAAACGGTATGGACTGAAAATCAACTTCTCCACAGAAGCAGAGAAAGAAAGCAAATATCATTCTGAACTGGTGGTTACAGAAGAAAAAAGCGGAAACATTACCTCTGACAAAAGATACAAGGAGGCTCTTTACGCGGAATACATTCCTTCTAACCACATACAAATCGACATCGTGGAGAAAATGACTGAGATTATTCAGAACAAACAAGAAAAGGAAATTGTGGAAGCTCTCCAGATTGTAGAACCTCGTATCACTGACGTACAACTGGTAGGTAAAAGGGTAATGGTAGATGTAGGACTGCCGACCCGACTTCCAATCAATGTGTTGGGAGACGGAGTACGCAAAGTACTGGCTGTTATTCTTTCCATTTACACATGCAGAAATGGGGTGCTTATCATAGATGAACTGGATAATGGCTTGCATTTTTCGGTCATGCCGCAATTATGGGAAGTCATCCTTTATATGTGCCAGAAACATCATACACAGATTTTTGCTTCCACACACAGTATGGATTTAGTTAAATCGCTGGTCAAGGCTATTGGCAAATCAGCACAAATGCCACAGATAGCATCCTATAAGCTGATAAGAAAAGCTGACGACGAACTTGTGGCTCTACGTTATAGCGCAGAAGAACTGTCGTATGCTATCAAACAGGAAATGGAGGTAAGATAGGATGACACAGATTTTCATTGAAGCACGGTATGAAAAAACATCTGAGTATGTATTTTTAAATACAATCATAAAGGAGCTTGGATTTTCCGAAGCACAATATAAGATAATCTGTGTCGGCGGAAATAGCAACTTGATAAAAGCAGCCAATAAATTCAAGGAGAATACCATTGAAGGTGGAAAAAATCTGATTATTTTTGATGCGGACACACCTGCTACGGGGTATGGATTTTCGGCTACCCTGCAACGCATCAACCAGGAATTGCAAAGCAATGGAATGCAGGCTGACGGAATCTTTCTTTTCCCAAACAATGCAGACGATGGCATTTTTGAAAATTTACTGGAAAAACTGATGCAAAAAAAGACTCATGAACAATGGCTACATTGCTATTCTGACTATGAAACTTGTTTGGGGAATCATTATCTGACTCCTAATCTAAAGGGTAAATTGTTTACTTACATCAGTGCGCAAAAGACCCTGAGTAACACACAACGAAACAAATTGGGGAGCGGACAATGGCTGTTCAACGATGCCCAATATTGGAATCTCAACGCTCCTGAATTACAACCTTTAAAGGATTTTCTCTGTAATAACATTTCTTGAAATAAATTCTTCATTATGAAAAGATATTGCCAGACACTGGAGCTTTATGACGATAAGGAGCTGATTGAGGCTTACGTGGCGGAACATGCGCACGTGTGGGAAGAGGTGAAAGCGGGTATCCGCGAGGTGGGTATCACGGACATGCAGATTTACATTGACGGAAACCGCCTGTTCATGATCATGGATACCACGGATGAGTTTGACATGGAACGGGATTATGCACGGCTGGCTACCCTGCCCCGTCAGGCGGAATGGGAAGCGCACATGGCGAAGTTCCAGAAAGCTGCTCCGGGAGCGACCTCGCAGGAGAAATGGAAGCTGATGACGCGGATATTTAAGCTGTAAAGAGTGAAAGAGTGAAAAATTAAAAGTTAAAAGTTAAAAACGAGTGGATGTTTTCTCTTTTGACAAAAGAACAGAAAGACAAAAGATTTAATAATAAAGTGAAAACGGGATGCTTTTACCGCTTTTACTTTTTAACTATTAACTTTTAACTCTATATGTTCTTCTGTTCTTATGTCTAAAAATATATGCTCATGAAAAAGTTATTGTCATTGCCACCAAATCTGGTGGAATGTTTTCACGATATTATGCACGCGGACCACAAGGAGTGGTTCTGCACATCGGATCCGGTGGGAAAGAAACTGGGTTCGGGAGGTGGTACGGCCTGGCTGCTGAATGCTTGCCGGGAGGAAGAGGATAAGGATGCCGCACTGGGCGACTGGCTGGCACGGGAGAAGCGTATCCTGCTACATGCAGGGGGACAGAGCCGCCGTCTGCCGGGCTATGCGCCGTCGGGCAAGGTACTGACGCCGATTCCGGTGTTCCGCTGGGCACGCGGACAGCGCATCACACAGGACTTGCTGTCGCTGCAGCTGCCGCTGTATGAGGATATCATGGAACGGGCGCCGGAAGGGCTTCGTACGCTGATTGCGAGCGGCGACGTGTACATCCGTGCCACGGAGCCGCTGCAGGAGATTCCGGATGTGGACGTGGTGTGCTACGGCTTGTGGGTGGACCCGGAACTGGCAAAGAACCACGGGGTGTTCGTGTCGTCGCGGAAGGAACCGGAGAAGCTGGACTTCATGCTGCAGAAACCGAGCGTGGAGGAAATGGGCCAGCTGATGCAGGATTACCTGTTCCTGATGGACATCGGCATCTGGATGCTGAGTGACCGTGCCATCGAGCTGATGGTGAAACGTTCTACCGACAAGGACGGGGGCGTGAAGTTCTACGACATGTACTCGGAGTTCGGACTGGCACTGGGGGCACATCCGCGCATCGTGGATGAGGAGCTGAACAGCCTGAAGGTGGCTATCCTGCCGCTGCCGGGCGGTGAGTTCCACCACTACGGTACGAGCCGGGAGATGATTTCGTCGACACTGGCGGTGCAGAACTGCGTGACGGACCAGCGGGCGATTATGCACCACAAGGTGAAACCGCATCCGGCGGTGTTCGTGCAGAATGCGGAGATGGAGTTCCTGCTGACGGCAGACAACGCGGAGGTGTGGGTGGAAAACAGCCACGTGGGCAAGAACTGGACACTGCATAGCCGGAACATCATCACGGGGGTACCGCGCAACGACTGGGCGCTGAACGTGCCGGAAGGGGTGTGCATCGACGTGGTGCCGATGGGCGAACGGGAGTTTGCCGCACGTCCGTACGGTTTTAACGATAAATTCAAGGGGAGCCTGAAGGAGGCTTCTACGGCATATCTGGGCCGTCCGGTGACGGAATGGCTGGCGGAAAGAGGTCTGACAGCGGACGAAATCCGGGGCTGTGAGGACTTGCAGTCGGCTGCGATTTTCCCGGTGACAGACTCGATAGAGGATTTGGGCACGGTGCTGCAATGGATGACGGATGGCGGACAGGGTGAAGCCGGACGGGCTATCTGGCAGAAGGCACGAAAGGTATCGGCCGACGAGATTTCGGCGTATGCGAACCTGCGACGGCTGTTCGCCCAGCGGGAGGTGTTCCGCAAGGAGAACTGGAGCCTGCTGGCCAAGAACCAGGAACGGAGCGTGTTCTATCAGGTGGACTTGCAGGAAGCAGCGGAAGCGTTTGCCAAAGGGGGCATCGCCCTGCCGGAGGAACTGCCGGAGGGGACTTCTCTGCTGAAGCGTATCAGCGACGCGATGTTCCGTGCGAAGGTGCGCGAGCTGGAGGGGAATCCGGAAGCGAAGGAACTGGAGGCACGGGCGTTCGGACTCATGCGCCAGGGACTGACCAGCACGATGGATTACCGCCAGCAGCCGAAGTTGTCGGTGTATGCGGACCAGATTGTGTGGGGACGCAGCCCAGTGCGTATTGACATTGCAGGGGGATGGACGGATACCCCACCCTACAGCCTGATGGAGGGCGGAAATGTGGTGAACCTGGCCATTGAGCTGAACGGACAGCCGCCGCTGCAGGTGTACGTGAAACCGTCGAAGGAGTACCGCATTACGTTGCGCTCGATTGACCTGGGTGCCATGGAGGTGGTGTCTACCTACGAGGAGCTGCAGCATTTCAACAAGGTGGGTTCGCCTTTCTCTATTCCCAAGGCAGCACTGGTACTGGCAGGGTTCCATCCGGATTTCTCCATGGAACGGTTTGCTTCGCTGGAAGCACAGCTTAAGGCGTTCGGCACGGGTATTGAAGTGACCTTGCTGTCGGCCATTCCTGCGGGTTCGGGACTGGGTACCAGTTCCATTCTGGCGGCTACGGTATTAGGGGCGCTGAATGATTTCTGCGGCCTGAACTGGGACAAGCAGGGCATCGGCAGCCGTACACTGGTATTGGAACAGTTGCTCACCACAGGGGGCGGCTGGCAGGATCAGTACGGAGGTGTGCTGCACGGGGTGAAGCTGCTCCAGACGCAACCGGGATGGCACCAGGAACCGAAGGTGCGCTGGCTGCCGGATTACCTGTTCACGAGCGACGAGTACCGCAAGTGCCATCTGCTGTATTACACGGGCATTACGCGTACGGCCAAGGGCATCCTGGCGGAGATTGTGAAGGGTATGTTCCTGAACTCGAACCGTCACCTGCACCTGCTGGGACAGATGAAGGGTCACGCCATGGATATGTACGACGCCATCCTGCGGAATGATTTCGAAGAAACGGGACGGCTGATACGGAAGACGTGGAAGCAGAACCAGTTGCTGGATGAGGGTACGAACCCGGCGACAGTGCAGGCCTTGACAGAACGGATTGACGACCTCTGCCTGGGATATAAGTTGCCGGGGGCCGGGGGCGGCGGTTACCTGTACATGGTGGCCAAGGATCCGGATGCGGCGGTGCGTATCCGCCGGATTCTGACAGAGGAACGTCCGAACGAACGGGCGCGCTTCGTGGAGATGAGTTTATCGAACAAGGGACTGGAAATCAGTAGAAGCTGAGATGGAAAAGATTGGATTAGTAAGAACCAGGGACGGAAAGAGTTTCCTGGTTCCTTTTATTTTGATTACTTCCCTCTTTTTTCTGTGGGGAGTGGCACACAGTATTCTGGATGTGCTGAACAAACATTTTCAAGATACACTGGAGATTACCCGCACGCGCTCGGCCCTGATTCAGGCGGTGGTGTACGGAGGGTATTTTATCATGGCACTGCCGGCAGGACGGATTATCCGCCGCTTCGGCTACCGCACGGGGGTGCTGACGGGCCTGGTGCTGTATGGCATCGGGGCGTTGCTGTTCATTCCGGGAGGACGAATTCAGTCGTTTGAGTTTTTCCTGCTGGCACTGTTCGTCATCGGTTGCGGACTGACCTGCCTGGAAACGGCCTCGAACCCGTATGTCACGGTGCTGGGTGAACCGGAAGGCAGTGAGCGGCGCATCAACCTGGCGCAGTCGTTCAACGGGCTGGGCTGGATTTGCGGTCCGCTGGCGGGAGGTTTCTTCCTCTTTGCCGGAGGAGGTGACGTGACTACTCCTTACGCGGTGTTGGGTACGGTGGTGCTGTGCATCGCCATCCTCTTTTCGCGGGTGAAACTGCCGGAAATAGGCCGGGAAGCTGAAAGCGGACAGGCTGAAGCGAGCGGGAAATCGCTGTGGAGAACGACCTCGTTCACAGTGGGACTGCTGTCGCTTTTCCTTTACGTGGCTGCACAGACGGGCATCAACAGTTTCTTCATCAACTACGCCACCGAAAATGCGGGTGTTTCAGCACAGGAGGCTTCGGTATGGCTGTCGTTCGGCGGCATGGGACTGTTCATGGCCGGACGCATGGGCGGAAGCTGGCTGATGCGCTTCGTGAAGGGGGAAAAAGTGCTGGCCGTTTGTGCGGCTGGTGCTTGTGTATGCATGGCGGCAGTCATTCTGATGCCGGGTGGAGCAGGATGGTATTTCCTGTTACTGTGCTTTTTATGTGAATCGATTATGTTTCCTACTATTTTTTCCTTATCTTTGCGCCACGCTGGCACACAAACCAAACAGGCTTCTTCTTATCTGATTATGTCGATTGTAGGAGGAGCAGTGGCTCCCTTGTTAATGGGGCTCATAGCCGACCGTATTTCCATGGCAGTGGGATTTATCGTACCATTGGTTTGCTTTATGGAAATCTGGGGATTCGCAGCAAGATACCGAAAACTATCGTAATAGTTTTGTCACATTATCGTACACAGGCAACGGATTATTTATTGCTAAATAATAGAACTTTGATATGAAGATATCCATTATTACCTCATGCTTCAACCGGGAAGCGACCATCGGTCAAGCAATTGAAAGCGTATTGTCACAGGATTATCCGGACATCGAATATATTGTGGTGGACGGAGCCAGCAAAGACCGTTCGCTGGAAGTAATCAATCGTTACAAAGACAGAATATCCAAAATTATCTCAGAGCCCGACAAAGGAATGTACGAAGGCATCAATAAAGGCATCAAGGCAGCTACAGGGGATATAATCGGACTGCTGCACAGTGATGATTTTCTGTATGCCAAGGATACCATCAGCCGGATGGCACAAGAATTTGAACGGACGGGAGCAGACTTTGTGTATGGCAACGGCTTGTTTGTTGACCCGGACAATACGGATAAGGTGATTCGAAACTGGATGGGAGGAAGCTACAGCAAATGGAAGGTACGCCACAGATGGCTGCCACTACACCCTACATGCTATATCCGGAAAGAATGCTATGACCGATACGGATTGTACGATGAGAGTTACAAGATTGCAGCAGACTCGGATTTGCTGGTGAGATTCCTATATGAAGCCGACTTAAAGGTGGAATATCTGAATGAATACATCGTACGCATGCGCATGGGAGGTTTATCGACCGACAGTGCACGACGAAAAAAAAATGTGGGACGAGGATGTCAGAATGTACCGGAGCCACGGCTTCTCTCCTACACTCACCAAACTGCAAAAAATGGCCTGGAAGGTACCGCAATTTATTTCGGCCAAACTGAAATTCTAAGGATGGGATAGCCAACTGAGACTTTAAAACGTAACATCAGTATACTTTTTTGAGGTTTAATCGTATAATTTACCATTATACGGTTAAACTTTTCATTATTTCATTGATTTTTAGACAAAAATCCAATTACTTTGCAAAAGCACTTTTGATAAAAATACAAAAAACATAGCGCATGAAAACAAAATATGACGCCTATAACAGTTGGGTAAGCTTTTTTATCGTTACTTGTGAAACGCTTATTACGGGAGGATTGTTCTATCTGTTGTTTCTCACTACGGAAGATACGCCATGGCACAAGATTCTGCAGGCACCGCACCTGCAGGTCATACTGACAGTAATGCTTTGCTACTTCGTATCGGCCATGCAGGCTGGCGTGGTGCTTTACCGGCGTAAGGTATATGCCTACCAGATTCTGGGTAAGGTATTGAGAAGTACAATCTGCTTCGGAATATTATCAGGGGTAGTGTTGGAGCTGGGACGATTCATGGATGCCTGGTCGTATTTCTACCTGACTTTTTTAGGGCTGCTGTTTATTTCGCTGTCTGTATTCCGTATCCTCATGCGATGGGGGTTGAAAAGATACCGTTCGAAAGGTGGTAACCTGCGCTATGTAGTGCTGGTGGGTAGTTCAGAAAACAACCGCGAGCTATATTATGAACTGACGACTCAGGACTGGACCGGATTCAGGGTAAAGGGGTATTTCGACTTTGAGCCGAACCCGAAATTTCCACAGGAATGTCCGTACCTGGGAAAACCCCAGGACGTGAAAGAATACCTGGAAAAGAACGGGAATACGCATTACCTGTTCTGCTGTCTGCCTTCAAAGGAACATGTCATTATCCGCTCGCTGATTGATTACTGCGAGAACCACCTGGTGCATTTCTACAGTGTGCCGAACATTTACAACTACCTGCAGAACCGTGTATACTTTAACATGGTGGGCAACGTGCCTTTCCTGAGCCTGCGACCGGACCCGCTGAGCCGGACGGGCAACAAGATGCTGAAACGGGCGTTCGACATCGTGTTCTCGCTGCTGTTTCTGTGTACGCTCTTCCCGATTATCCTGCTTATTGTGACCATTATCACCAAACTGACCATGCCGGGACCAGTGTTCTTCAAGCAGAAACGAAACGGGCTGAACGACAAGGAGTTCTACTGCTATAAGTTCCGGAGTATGAGGGTGAACACGCAGGCCGACTCGCTGCAGGCTACCAAAGATGACCCGCGCAAGACACGCTGGGGAAACATCATGCGAAAAACGAGCATCGACGAACTGCCGCAGTTTATCAATGTGCTGCTGGGCGACATGAGCGTGGTAGGTCCCCGACCGCACATGCTGAAACACACGGAGGAATATTCGAAACTGATTAACAAGTATATGGTGAGACACTTCGTGAAGCCGGGCATCACGGGCTGGAGCCAGGTGACGGGCTATCGCGGAGAAACCAAGGAGCTGAAGGATATGGAAGGACGTATCCGTGGAGATATATGGTATATCGAACACTGGAGCTTCGGCCTGGACTTGTTTATCATCTATAAAACGGTGATGAATGCTATACATGGGGAAAAGAACGCATACTAAGACTTAATGAAAATTTATTTATAACCAAAGTTTTATGAATCATTTTTTAAGGCGGGGTATCTGCCTGGGAGCATGGGTGGCCGGTTGCGGCATGGCTCATGCACAGCTGGCCGCGGTGAAAACGAACGCACTGCTGTGGGGGAACCTGACGCCGAACATTTCAATGGAGCTGGTGACAGCTTCCAAATTCAGTCTGGAAGGGACTGTGTTTTACGGACTAAACAAGACGCCGCTGGATGCCCAGTTAAAAGGGGCACAGGCGGAGTTCAGGTATTGGATTTCTGGAAGGCCGATGACGCGCTCGTTCATCGGCTTATCTGTAAGCGGACTAAGGTATACGGTGGTGCACAAGGGAAAGGCGCACCAGGGAGAAGCTGCAGGACCGGGACTGACATACGGCTATGCCTGGCCGCTGAGCAAACGGTTCAACCTGGAATTCTCGGCCGGAGTGGGTGCTCTGTGGTACAGGGAGAAGAAATATCCGGAGGGTACATACCTGAAAAAAGAAGAGTATAATGCAAACGGAGTGAAGTGTGTGCCGACAGAAATAGCGGTGTCATGCTGCTATTTATTCTAAGAAGCTGAAGCGTATGAATAGGAAAAGAATAAGCCGCATCGGGAAATATGTACTGGTTACGATGCTGCTGACTGCTGTCCCCGCAAGCGGATGGGCGCAGCGAATGATCAAGGTGAGCGGCACGGTTTACAACATTGCGGACAAGAAAAAGAAGGTTCCGTTCTCGGGAAGCGTGGTCTATGTATATAGCTGCAAGACAGTGGCGGCCGCAAAGGACCTGAAGAACAGTCTGGACAAGGATAATACCAATTTCGCACTGTTCATGAACGAAGATGAAAGGGCGGAAACGGATGCCAACGGGTATTACGAGATTCTGGTGCCGGACAACGGGGCACTGGTGTTCAAAGCGGGCCTGAACAAGGCCATTCTGGAAAAGGTGAGCAACCGCATGAAAATAGACGTAGAAGTGGATGACGGTATCTATCTGAAGGAGGTAGTGGTAACGGGAGAACTGAAGCAGATTCAGCCGGAACCGAAGGCCAGCCGACTGATAAGTAACCGTTTTTATCCTTATAATACGTTTCTGGTCCCACATGGAGAAGGCAACAAGTATTCGCGCCTGATTGTGCAGCCGTATGTACTGAACTGTACGACCAACGACACGGTGGCTTTCTTGAAACCACTGGTATACGACGGCAAGGAATATCACCTGACCCAGACCCGACGAATGGGGTACGACCTGAAAAGGGATGCTCTGGAGCCTTATATCCAATCACGGCCACTGGTGAATGAGCGGATGGTGATTGAATGGCAAGACACGGTGACGGTGCCCGACCCGAACGTGAATTACAGTTGCTATGCGGACTTCTGTATAGAGGACTACAACAATGTTCCGTTCAGAAAAACGTATCAGATTAATACATGCGAGAACAAGCGCCCCCTGAAATTCCTGCAATATGACCTGATAGCCCTGGATATGGATTTCCAGAAATATCCGGAGAAGGCACAGGTAGAGAAGTTTGACACGGAGGACCAGGTGGAGCTCAACTTTGAAATCAACTCGGACCGGCTGACGGACGACCCGAAGAACCAGGAGAGCCTTGCCGGAATACGGAAGAAACTGAACCTGATTCTGAACGAGCCCGGCGCCCTGCTGAAAGAGTTTCACGTCATCGGCAAGGCATCGCCGGAAGGATATTACCAGCAAAACCTGCAGCTGGCCCAGAAACGTATGCAGCGGATTCAGCAGGAGGTTATCGGGGTACTCCCCCATGCGGTAGCCGAACGCGTGTATCAGAACCCGCAGGCGGAAGTGGCTTCATGGAACGAGGTGGCCGAACTGCTGGAGAAGGACAGCCTGATGGAAACGGCCGGTTTCATCAGAAAGGTTGTAAGAGAACTGCCCGACCAGATGAACCGGCAGGGACAGCGAATCAAGGCCTCCAAGGACTACCGTACGGTGATTGTGCCTTACCTGGAGCAGCTGAGACAAGTGAAGTACCTGTGCCGCTATGACATCTACCGGGAACCGACCGACAAGGAGGTGATGGCGGCTTACCGGAGAAAAGGACTGAACGGGATGTACACCCGGTATGAATACTGGAAGCTGCTGCAATTGCTGAAGGACAGTCAGGAAAAGGAGGCGGTGGCACGCAAGGCATACGAAGAATCGCTAAGCATGAAGCGTCCATGGGTGCTGGCCGGAAACACGCTGGCCAAGCTGTACCTGGAAAAGGATGTGACCGACACGCGGATACTGGAACCGCTGATAGACCGTACCATCTTTACCGTGAACTATGAAAGGAAAAACATGGATACGGGAAGAACGGAGATTATCAACCCGATTGAGGTGGTGGTGAACCAGCTGTGCATGTATATCAAAGCGGGCGACTTTGAAAATGCCAGTGTCATGGCCAAGCTGATTCCGGCGGATTACAAGGAATTTGACCTGGTGAAGGCGTACGCATGGGCCATGGGCGGCTATTTCCAGGGAGGGAATACGCCTGAAGAGACGCAGCGAGCCGCAGAGACCTTCCGCACCATCTGTCAGTCGTCCGTACAGAACGAGGCGGTGATGAACCTGGCACTGGAAACGCCGCAGGGAAACGCACAGGCGGAAAAGGTGCTGGAACAGATGGCGGACGAGAGTCCGGTGAAATGGTACCTGAAGGCGGTGACGGAAGCCAGAAAGGGAGACGTAGGACTGACGGAAGCGGCTCTGTATCTGGTGAGATGTTTCAACCGGGACCAGAAGATGATTGTCACTGCCCAGAACGACGGTGAATTCACGAAAGAGATTGTGGAAACGGCGTTGGAGATGTATAAGAATCAGTAATCATGAAAATAAACAGAAAGACTTTATATATAGCTGCCCTCGGCTATTTGTGGATGGGCGGAACGGAAACTATCCTCGCACAGGATGCCACAGCCGATTCGGTGAAAACCGGCTTTTTCAACGCGATGGATTATGTGAGACAGAAAAGGTATATCCCTGCCGGAAGAGCGATTGACCCCAAGGCCAGGGGATGGAATTCTTCCTTGTCGATTTTTGCTGGTGCCGGGAAACTGGGAGGCGGAGCGGCAGGCCCCTACTCCAAAGAATTCGGTATCGCCTTCACAAAGGATGTAACCTCGTTCAACAGTTACCGTCTGGCCGTAGAAGGGGCGGTGAACGAACAGATTGGAAGAGGCGGCGTGGAAATAGCGCACATGTTCCGGATACTGGATTACCTGAGGGGCTACAAGGACGACCTGCGATGGGACCTGGAAACGGTACTGGGTATCGGCATCTACGGGACGAAAAACAAGGTTTCAAAGGAACGTTTCGTAGCTGGAGGCATACACGGCGGACTGCACGTGAACTACCATCTGCACAACCACCTGGACCTGTTTCTGGAACCGAGGGTGAATCTTTTTACCGACGGCATCAACGGGCTGGAGTCACAGAAGAGATATGACATCGGTGCCCAGGCGATGGCCGGACTGACTTACCGGTTTACCGGACTGAACAAGACTTCCGGTCCTTCGGCCAACTCCGGCGCACTGGACAACCTGTTCTACGAAATTTATGCGGGTATTCAGGGAGATTATTCTGCCAGAATACGAAAGGCACCGATAATGAACGGGGTACTGGAACCCGTAGGTCCGGTAATGGGTATCAGCATGGGAAAATGGTTCCTGCCTTTCGGGATAAGGGGAACTTTATTTGCCGGAGTGCATAATACCCTCTCCGAGAAGGGCACTGAAAAGATAAAAGAAGGCTACGGAGGCGTGCGACTGGAGGCTATGGTCAACCTGAACCGTCTGTTCGACGACCGGGTGACTGACCCCCGACTGGAAGTAAACCTGATGGGAGGTGCGGAAGCCGGATTCGTGGCACACCGGGGAGCGACTTACGCCCGCAAAGTCAGACCTTTCACCGGACCGACACTCGGAGGACAGCTGGTGTATGCCGTAAACGACCACATCGGCGTATTCGGGCAGGCACGCTGGAGCAAGAACAGCTATACGCAAAATTTCTTGCACGGAACGAGCAGCAAACGCCGCATGCAGAACCTGAGCATAGAAATGGGGGTGCAGTACAGAAGACGCGAAGAATGTATTACCCGTCACCAATACCTGTTTGAACCCTATAACTTTGTATCGGTCGGCATGGGAGCAAATTACCCGATGCGTACCGGAGACCAGCAGCTGAAGGCCATGATGAAGCACCTGGGACAACAATTCTATGTGGGGTATGGAAGAAGATGGAGCAAATACTCATCGGTTAGAGGATACATCGAAATGGCGCATTATCCTTACAGTGTGAGCAAGCATGTATATCCCTTTACCCTCGGAGCGGACTACCTGGTGGACCTGAGCACCCTGGCCGCAGCGTATAACCCGGAAAGAATCTTTACGGTGGAAGGCCTGGCGGGTATTTTATACACGCACCACGGAACGGCACAAAAGGACTATTTCGGCGTACAGGCCGGGCTGAAAGAAACCGTGCGGATAAATGACCAATGGGGTGTCTTTGCGGAAGAAGTGCTGAGGGGCTACAAGGGAGCCATCATCCCGGGGGCCAGAACCTTGACGGAGAAGGGAATCTCCCTGCTTCCGTATGCGAATTTAGGGGTGAACCTGTACTTTTAGGCAGTTTTTTTATTAAACCTCACACATTTTGATAGATATCTTATCATTCCTTATCACGGTTTGGAAATATTGTATTATCTTTGACGCAGAATTAATAATTACATGAATATGAATAGTAGAATTTACATTCTGGCTATTGCACTGATGACAGGTGTAGGTGCAATGGCGCAAAACACGCAGCAAAACAGCAACGTAGAAAAGATTGAAAAATACACTGTACAGACCAACTTGTTTGGCGACAACTTGTTTGTAGGAGCCAACATCGGTGCGCAGATGTATGTAGGCGACTACATTTCAAAAGGAAAAGCCGGCAAACTGATTACTCCGACATTCGAAATCAATGTAGGAAAATGGTTTACTCCAGTTATCGGACTGAGAGCGGGATTCGGCGGCTACCAGGCTAAAGGTTACTCAGTTAAAGATGCTGGTTTTGCCTACAAACGCGTAGACACCAACGTGTATCGCACCAAATGGGGAATCCTGCACTTGCACGGTGACGTAATGCTGAACTTCACCAACCTGTTCTGCGGCTACCGTGAAGACAGATTGTACAATGCAATTCCTTACGTGAGCATCGGTTACCTGCGCGGTATCGACAATAACGAAAACGAATTGTCAGGAGGTATCGGATTCATCAACCGTTTCCGTTTGAACAAGGCTTGGGACTTGAACTTGGAATTGAAAGGAAACATCAACAACGACGTGATGGACGGTATCCGTGGCGGAAAGAATATGGAAGGTTCTGCAGCCATCATGGTAGGTGCAACTTACCGCTTCAACCGCAGAGACTGGACTAAGGGTACCGGTATCTCGGCTGCTGAAATGCAGGCTGTACAGAATCAGCTTAAGAGCATGAACGAAGAAAATGCCAGCTTGAGAAACCGCGTAAATGCACTGGAAGAAGAAAAACGTAACCAGCCGGTTGTAACTGAAACCAAGGCTAGCAACAAGCTGCCGGATGCAACTGAATATGTAGCGTTCTTCGACATCAACAAGGCTTACCTGAGCGAAAAAGAAGCAGTGAATCTGGAAGCTTATGCAAACCTGATCAAGAAGTATCCTGAAAACAAATTCATCATCACAGGATATGCTGACAAGCAGACTGGTTCGGCTGAATTCAACGAACGCCTGAGCAAGCTGAGAGCGGAAGCTGTATACAACACACTGGTAGATAAATATGGTGTAAACAAGGATCAGCTGACAATGGAATACAAAGGTGGTGTTGACACTATGTTCCGCGAAAATCCGCGTCTGAGCCGCGCCGCTATCATCCGCATGGCAAAATAAAAAAAACACTAAAATCATAGGAAATCGCTGCACTTCCTTGAAAAAGGAGATGCGGCGATTTCTTTTTTTCATTCTTTCTCTTACATTTGCAAACTAACCTTTTTTACGTAACTTTTTAAACGAATTTAGATATGATCATAGCTGTTGACTTTGACGGTACTATTGTGGAACACCGCTATCCGGAAATCGGACGGGAAAAGCCTTTTGCCTTTGACACACTGAAAATGCTGCAAAAAGAGGGGCACCGGCTGATTTTGTGGACTGTAAGAGAGGACAAGCTGCTGGAAGAGGCCGTGGATTTCTGCCGACAGCATGGAGTGGAATTTTATGCGATCAATACGAACTATCCGGAGGAACAGGAGGCGCATCAGCATTTCTCGCGGAAGCTGAAGGCGGATGTGTTCATTGACGACCGCAATCTGGGGGGAATGCTCGACTGGGGAAGCATTTACCGCATCATACATTACCGCCTGAAAATTGCGGATCTGGTGGCCGAAACGCTGGATGAAAGGCTGGAAGAGGGCATCGAACGCCGGAAACAGGAGAAGAAGAAAAGACAGGGCTTGTTTGGCAAGCTGTTCGGATGAGACACATCCGGAGAAGATACGAAAGAAGCTGTTTCACACACGGAGCATTCCGACAGTGAAACAGCTTCTTTTATTGTATCCCTTTTGGGGAGAATTATTCTACGTAGAGCACCAGTCCCTTAAGGTATTCACCTTCCGGATGGTAGATGTTGACCGGATGGTCACCCGGCTGGGTGAGCTGGTGAAGAATGCGCACGCTGCGTCCGCTCTGTGCAGCTGCGGTAAACACGGCGTTACGGAAGTCCTGCTTGTTCACCACCTGCGAACAGGAGAAGGTAAAGAGGATGCCGCCCGGACGTATCTTTTCGAAGGCCTTGGCATTGAGCTTGGTGTAACCGCGAAGGGCATTGCGCAGGGCATCGCGGTGCTTGGCAAAGGCCGGCGGGTCGAGGATAATCAGGTCGTACTGGTCGCCCATGCGGTCGAGGAACTTGAAGGCATCTTCCGCAAAGGCCTGGTGACGGGTATCGCCGGGGAAGTTGAGGGATACGTTCTCGTTGGTCAGGTCGATGGCCTTGGCAGAGCTGTCTACCGAGTGAACGAGGTTGGCTCCTCCCCTCATGGCATAGAACGAGAAGCCACCGGTGTAGCAAAACATGTTGAGCACGTTACGGCCCTTGGCATAGCGTTCCAGCAAGGCACGGTTCTCACGCTGGTCGACGAAGAAACCGGTCTTCTGTCCCTTGAGCCAGTCTACGTGGAACTTCAGTCCGTTCTCCATGGCCACGTTCTCCGGACTTCCGCCTTTGAGGAAGCCGTTCTCAGTAGCCAGTAGGTCGGCCTTGAAGGGCAGCGTGGTTTCTGATTTATAATAGATGTGCTGGATGACGTCGCCCATCACTTCTTCGAGGGCTTCGGCCACTACCATACGGTCGAGGTGCATACCGGCAGAGTGTGCCTGCATCACGGCAGTATGGTCGTACACGTCAATAATCAGTCCGGGCAGGTTATCGCCCTCGCCGTGTACCAGACGGTAGGTGTTGTTCTGAGGATTGCCCAACACGCCCAAGGCACAGCGGAGGTCTTTGGCCACCTGCAGGCGGCGTACCCAGAACGCGTGGTCGATGGGTTCCTGACGGAAGGAAAGCACACGCACGGCGATGCTTCCAATCTGGAAATGTCCGCAGGCAATGAATTCTTTCTTGGAGGTGTAGACATCTACTACTTCACCTTCTTCCGGCTCTCCTTCCACACGGGCGATGGCTCCGGAAAAAACCCAGGGATGGAAACGCTTGAGCGATTCTTCCTTTCCGGGTTTGAGAAATACTTTCTTATAGCTCATTTGTATGGTTTAAGTGATTAATCTTCGAGGGGTTGCGGGAGAACTTCCGTGCGTATCACGCGGTACTTGCCCGAAAGGCAAAGCTCTTCCAGGTACTGGTAGATGCGTACGCAGGCCCAGGCATCGGTGGCGGCATAGAGCTGCTGTGCCTCGGTCAGGGTGTCGGCCTCCCAGTTGGACAGGCGCTGGCTCTTGGAAATCTTTTCCTGAAAAAGGAGGGCATAGATTTTCTGCAGGCTCTTTTCTTCGATGCCGAAAGAGGCCACGTAGTCCTGCAGCTCCACCCAGTTGCCCATGCGCGGGTCTTTCTGGTTGCGGCGGCGCAGCATGGCGAAATCGTCTTTCAGCGACAGGCCGATTTTGAGCACGTCGTTCTGAAGGAACTCTTCCAGGAAGTCCGGCAGCCCGAGGTGGTTCAGGCGGAACAGGAAGCAGGTGTCGTAAGTAGAGACCTGCAAGAGGGCCACCTTGTTGACAGCTCCCTTCCGGAACGAAGGGCGTGTTTCGGTGTCCACCCCCACCAGTACATGGGTATTGAGGTAATCGATGGCCTTGCGGGCCTCGGCCTCGGTGTAAATCACGAAGATGCGACCGGGGAAAGAGACTTTGGGTAACTCCGCAACGATTTTCTTATCTATTTTACTCTGTAGTTCTACCATTCAGTTTACGGGTTTAGGGTTATTCGTCATCGCCCATGTCAAGGCCTTCGTAGAGTTCTTCTTCGGTGCAGTTGTCTTCGTAGAGTGCTGAATCTTCCTCTTCCTGACTGCTGTGCGAAAGCTGGCGGTATTTCACGTCGTGAAGGGCACGCATCACGTTGACCAGGCGCTGTCCCCAGAACTCGGCAAAGAGTTCACGGCAGATGGCTAAGGAGTCGTTCATGGTGTGCTCCAGGCCCAACTGGAACACGCAGATGAAATCCTTGATGGGCTGGTAAATGTCGGCCAGGCTTTCGGAAATGTTCTGATGAATGGGGGTATCACTATAAGCCATGTCATCGAGGAACACCTCGAGGTAGTCATCGTATTCGCCTAAGAGAGAGGCGATGGAGCCGCGAAGCACTTCGTAATCGGTCTCGGTCACGAAGGTTTCCGGGTCGGCATCTTCCATCCGCTCGCAAGCAGGAAGCAACGAAGCCTTCAGGTATAAAAGGGGAAGGAGTTTCAGGGACTTGTCGACGAAATCCCGACAACGCATATCGGACACACACTCCATAAATCCACAGAACTCGGCAGCCACTGTCACGAACTCGACTGCATTTTTATCGAATATTACTTGAGAGTTTTTTTCTTCCATATTCATGCTAATTGACGTGCAAAGGTACAAAAAAAATTTCTCAGTTTTAGTTTTATTCGTACATTTGCATGTATGTTTAGTTAATTCGAATCATCATGCAAACAAAAAAAACAGATACAAGCAAAAGTGAAAAAGCGGCTGCCGTGGCCGGAAAAACATGGACTATCCTGAAAAGTGAGACTACCGCGTTCGTCATCGGACTGCTCTGCGTCATCTTCGGCGTGTACTTGCTGCTGGCTTTCAGCTCGTTCTTCTTTACGGGAGGAAACGACCAGAGCATTCTGTCGCATCCCAACCCGTCGGAGCTGCTGGAAACGGGCAACCGCATACAGAACTATGCCGGAGCACGGGGAGCACAGCTGGCACAATTCCTGATTAATGACTGCTTCGGGTTTTCGGCTTACTGTATCATTATCTTCTTAGTGGTGGCCGGCATGAAGCTGATGAAAGCGTACGAGTTCCGCATCCGTTACTGGTTCTTAGGCTGTGCCACGGTGATGGTGTGGCTCTCTGTAACCTTAGGATTTGCATTCGGAGGACTGTTAGAGAATTCTTATATTTATCCGGGGGGACTGCACGGCTACAACGTGAGCCTGTGGATTCGCTCGCAAATCGGTGCACCGGGATTGATTTTAGTGCTATTAGCTACGGCCATATTGTTCGGCGTGGCACTGACCCGACAGACCATGGGCGTGGTGAGAAAGGCGCTGCATCCGCAAAAGGGCAATAACGCGGCTATGGCAGAGGAGGTAACTCCCCAGCCGGAACCGACCTACCGAAAGCCGGTAGTGGACGAACCGGAAGTAACCGCCGCGGAGGATGAATCGGAGAAGAAGGAAAAGAAAGAAAGTTTCTGGAAGAGCTGGACGCACCGGAAACCGAAACAGAAAAAAGAGGAGGAAGAAACTCCGCAGGAAGAACCGGAGAAAGCGGCTGAACCTGTCAAGGAGGAACCGGAGAAGGTGATTGTGAAAGAGGAACCGGCACCGGAGCGTGTCATTGACCTGCCCATTGATACCGAGGAAGAGGATGAGAAGAAGCACCCTTTTGAGGTGAAGCCGGCCCTGGAGGAAGACTTCGACAAGGAAGAAGAGGAGCCGGCATTTGAGGTCAGCAACGATACCAAGGAAGAGGATCAGGCTTACCGGGGAGACGTGTCGCAGCCGTACAACCCGCGCCTGGACCTGGAGTTTTACCGCTTCCCTACCCTCGACTTGCTGAATACGTATCAGAACGACGATCCGGACATCGACATGGAAGAACAGAATGCCAACAAGAACCGCATCATCAAGGTGCTGCGCAGCTTCGGCATTGAAATCAGTTCCATCAAGGCCAGTGTGGGTCCGACCATTACCTTATATGAGATTACGCCGGCGGAAGGGGTACGTATCTCGAAAATCCGTAACCTGGAGGACGACATCGCCCTGAGTCTTTCGGCACTGGGTATCCGTATCATCGCACCGATTCCGGGCAAGGGTACCATCGGTATCGAAGTGCCAAACGCGAACCCGCACATCGTACCCATGAGTTCTATCCTGACCAGCAAGAAGTTCCAGGAAACAACCTTCGACCTGCCGGTGGCACTCGGAAAAACCATTACCAACGAGGTGTTCATGGTGGATCTGGCCAAGGCGCCCCACATGCTGGTGGCCGGTGCGACAGGTCAAGGTAAGTCTGTGGGACTGAATGCCATCGTGACTTCCCTGCTCTACAAGAAGCACCCCAGTGAACTGAAGTTCGTCATCATCGACCCAAAGAAGGTGGAATTTGCCATCTATGCGCCGATTGAGCGTCACTTCCTGGCCAAGTTGCCCGACGGAGAGGATGCCATCATCACCGACGTGACGAAGGTGGTACAGACACTGAACTCGCTGTGTGTGGAAATGGACAACCGTTACAAGCTCCTGCAGAACGCAGGATGCCGTAACATCAAGGAATATAACGCGAAGTTTATCAACCGCCAGCTGAATCCGGAGAACGGTCACCGCTTCCTGCCCTACATTGTCATCATCATTGATGAGTTCGGCGACCTGATTATGACAGCCGGCAAGGAGGTGGAACTGCCTATCTGCCGTATTGCCCAGCTGGCCCGTGCGGTGGGTATCCACGCCATCATCGCTACCCAGCGTCCGACCACAAACATCATTACGGGTACCATCAAGGCCAACTTCCCGGCGCGTGTGGCTTTCCGTGTGGCTTCCATGATGGACTCACGTACCATTCTGGACCGTCCGGGTGCCCAGCAGCTCATCGGTAAAGGTGACATGCTCTACCTGCAAGGAAACGACCCCGTGCGCGTGCAGTGTGCGTTTGTCGATACGCCGGAAGTGGAACGCATCGCGGAATTCATCGGCAAGCAGCAGGGTTATCCTACGGCCTTCATGCTGCCGGAATACGTGGATGAGAATGCAGAACCCAGCAGTGCTGCCGACGTGGACATGAACCGTCTGGACCCGCTCTTTGAAGAAGCGGCTCGTCTGGTCATCTACCACCAGCAGGGTTCCACTTCGCTGATTCAGCGTAAATTCTCCATCGGCTACAACCGTGCGGGACGCATCATGGACCAGCTGGAAAAGGCGGGCATCGTAGGTCCGGCCAACGGTAGCAAGGCGCGCGATGTGCTTTGTCTGGATGAAAACGATTTACAAATGAGAATGAGCAGCCTGAAGGATTAAACGGGCTGCCCTCTAACCCCTAAAAATGATTGTGACAGGTATGAAAAAAATTTTTCTTCTCGTCCTGCTGATGGGAGTCGCCCTGTGTCAGGCTGTGGCCCAACAGGACGCAAAAGCTGAAAGCATATTAAGCAAGATGGCGGACAGCTACCGGAAAGCCGGCGGCATCAGTCTGACTTTTGGAGGTACACAACAAGGAAAGCTGTTGCTGAAAGGCAACAAGTTCTGCCTGGAGAGCGGAGGTATCAAGACCTGGTTCGACGGAAAGACGCAATGGAGCTATGTGGAACAGAATGAAGAGGTGAACGTATCATCCCCCACCCCGGAGGAGATACAGAGCGTCAACCCGTATGCGCTGCTGACAGCCTACAAGAAGGGCTTCAACTACCGCTACGTGGGCGAAAAGACCCGTCAGGGAAAGCGGGGACATGAAATCATCCTGACCCCGAAGACCTCGCAGGACATTAAAAGCATCACACTGAACGTGAAGGAAAACAGTTCGCCCGTGTACATTGCCATCCAGCTGCAGAACGGAGAGAAACAAGAGTTTCAGATTTCGTCGTACCGCACGGGAGTGAATCTGCCCGACGCGGTGTTCCGTTTCGACAAGAGCAAGTATACGGGAGCGGAAATCATTGATTTACGATGACATCATCCGATGTATCGAGAATAGAACTTTGAGCTAAGTAAGAGGGGGTTTCGGCATAGATATACATGACGCTGCCCTCTTTTATTGCATCTATAATGGGGCGCGACACGGAAGTGGGCAATGCCGGACATCCGAAGCTCCGTCCCAACCGTCCGCCACGACTGGCCACGGATGGGTCTGCATAGGAGGCCCCGTGCACCACAATGGCACGTTCGCGGGCCCGGTCGTTAATCCCTTTCTCCAGTCCGTCAAGAATGAGCGAATAGCCGTTTCGTCCCTGATAGGTGGAAGCCGTCAGGTAAAAGCCCAGCGAGCTCTTGTAAGAGCCGTATTCGTTGGAAAAAGAGGTAGCATAGTTTCCACCGCTGTTCTTGCCGTGTGACACTACTGAGGAATACAGCATCCGGCGGTGCTTCATGTCGAACACGTACAGGCGCTTTTCCGTGGAAGGCTTGGAAAAGTCAATCAAGGTCAGCACGTCGCGCTTGCGGTTCTTGATGCGGTTATACCCCGTCACCGCCTGCTTGAAGGCCCGCCAGTTGACCACCCCTTCCAGCTGCATGGAGTGGTAGAGCGACACGACCTCATCGGCCGCCTTAACCGCTGCTGCGGGGGATTCAGTAGGAACAGACTCTCCTTCCGCCGTGAAATACGCACAGGGGAAAGACAGGAACATGGCAGAAAGAAAAAATTTGATGATATGATTTTGCATGACTTTTTACGACCTGAAAAATATTCGGCCGCAAAGTTACGGATTTTCTGTCTTTCTTCTTCCGTAAAGAGAGTTAATTTTATAGAAATCACTCGATTACAATCACCAGTGACCGTTCCGTCGGTGCCCAGTCGTACACAAACTTGGCATGCGAGGTGGCATTGCGCACACACATGTGCGAACGGGGCGTGGTGCCCAACGACCAGCTGTATTCAATCATCGCCGTGCGAGGCACGTTGACCGGCACCCCGTGAATGTAGGCTCCGTTGGTGAAGCGGCTGGCATACGGTGCATAGCCTCCGGTGGCCGCAGAACCGTCTTTCAGGAACACCATACGCGACTTTTTCTGCTGCACCACAAACATGCCGAGCGGCGTTTCCTGCGCATACGGCGGACGGTGCATGCCCGTAGTGGCCGGATTCATGCTGCGGATGGCCCAGGTACCTTCTTCCAGACGTTCCAGGGTGGCAATGTTCTGGTCGCCCCGGTCTACCACGACCACGTGGTTAAACTGTGTACTGTCGGACAAGAGTTTGACATAGCGGCGCGGCACCCACCATTCTCCCTCGATGGAGACCGGTGACACGCGATAGAAACTGCCCGTCTCGCCCAGGAAAGACACCAGCGCCCCGTCGCGTCCATAGCGTTCGGGCACCAGCGTATCCGAAGGAAAATACAGCGGTACCGACTGATAGCGTTCCACTCCCAGCGTATCGGCAATGCGCCGGTACACATTCTGCGTGTATTTCCGCACCAGCGGAGCTTCACGGTTCACATTCTTGTAATTCTGGAATATCGCCCAGCGGTTGGCATCGTACTGAAGATTCTCGATAAAAGCCAGGCATTTGCGTATGGCATCCCATTTGAATGAACGGACGGTGTCCTGATACGGATACTCATCCTTCAAGGTGTATTTGTCAAAAAGAAGTTCCTTCGCCAAGATGATGTCGGCAGCGGTCAGCGGTTTACGCTCAAACGGCAGAATCTCTTCCACCTCCATGCTGTCGGGAGATGCCGTCTCCGACACGATGGGTTGCGACATCGGTTGTTCCACCCCACGGCCTGCTTCCTCCCGGCAACTGCAAAGGAGACACAAGAAGCATATTAAGCCTGTCAGTCGTTTCATAATGAAGGGTTATAAGGTTGGAACAAAGATAATAATTTTTGCTAAAAAACCGCAGGAAAATGCAAAAAATCAGCGACTTTCTGTAAAGAAAGCACGACTTCCGGCACTTTCTCCAATTACTCGTCCAGGATACGGGCCGTCTCCACTTTTTCCAGTCGCGCACGCAGCTTTCCCATCATCGACTTGCGGATGCGCAGACGCATCAGGCAGTCCATGTCGTACGACTGTTCCAGTATCTCGGGCGACTCTTCCTTGACGATGCGCATGATGTCGTTCATGAAGGGATATTCGAACGCCACGGCCACGTCTTCGTCCACCGTCTTCTCGATGACCGGGGCTTCATCCAGTGCCAGCGAAGCCGCCATGCGGTAGGCCACAATCAGACCGCTCGTCCCCAGTTTAATACCGCCGAAATAACGCACCACGATGACCAGCACATCGGTCAGCTCGCGCGAGTTAATCTGCCCGAGGATGGGCTTTCCGGCCGTGCCCGAAGGCTCTCCGTTGTCGTTGGCCCGGAAATCCTTCCGTTCCGCGCCCAGCATATAGGCATAACACACGTGGCGGGCATCGTAATATTTCTTCTGGTACTCCTCCAGAAGGGACTTCACTTCGGAGAGCGTACGCACCGGCAGCGCAATGGCAATGAACTTGCTGCGCTTCTCGGTATAGATGGCTTCCGCGCTTTCCTGAATGGTCTTATAGGTATCTTCTTGCATCGTTTTTCTTCTTTCAGGTGGCAAATTTAATGATTTTTCTCGCATTTTTAAAACCGGAAAGCGTATCTTTGCTCCTGCATTAATCCCTTAAGAAACTAATGGCATGAAAAAATTACAAAAACTAACCTACTGTATGGGACTGGTTGCCGTGGCTGCACCTCATGCACAAGCTGCAACGCCCGATTCTGAAAAACCCAACATCTTGTTCATTCTCTGCGATGACATGGGATACGGCGACCTGGGATGCTACGGTCAGCCTTTCATCCAGACACCCTGCATCGACCAGATGGCACAGGAGGGCATGCGATTTACGCAGGCATACGCCGGAAGCCCCGTCAGTGCCCCGTCGCGCGCCACCATCATGACCGGACAGCACAGCGGACACGGACACGTGAGAGGCAACAAGGAGTACTGGCTGGGCGAGGTGTGGTACGGACAGAACAAGGAGTATGCCGTGACCGGACAGGAGCCGTATGACCCGCAACATATCATCCTGCCGGAAATCATGAAGAAGAACGGCTATACCACCGGCATGTTCGGTAAATGGGCCGGCGGCTACGAGGGTTCGACCTCTACTCCCGACAAGCGGGGCGTGGACGAATACTTCGGCTACATGTGCCAGTTTCAGGCGCACCTCTACTACCCGAACTTCCTGAACTCCTACAGTCGTGCCGCAGGCGATACGGCCGTCAGCCGTGTGGTTCTGGAAGACAACATCCGCTACCCGATGAGCGGCGACGACTATTTCAAGCGTACGCAGTATTCGGCCGACCTGATTCACCAGAAGGCACTGGAATGGCTCGACAAGCAGGACGGCAAACAGCCTTTCTACGGCTTCCTGACGTACACCCTGCCGCATGCCGAACTGGTACAGCCCAACGACTCTATCCTGAAGAAATACAAGAAACAGTTCTTTCATGACAAGACCTGGGGCGGAGATGCAGGTTCCCGCTACAACGAGAGCGTGCATACACATGCCCAGTTTGCCGGCATGATCAGCCGACTGGATGCCTACGTGGGCGAAATCCTGGCCAAGCTGAAAGAAAAAGGACTCGACGAGAATACCATCGTCATCTTCAGCAGTGACAACGGTCCTCACGAAGAAGGCGGTGCCGACCCGACATTCTTCGGACGCGACGGCAAGCTGCGCGGCCTGAAACGCCAGTGCTATGAAGGAGGTATCCGCATCCCGTTCATCGTACGTTGGCCGGGAAAAGTGAAAGCCGGTGAGGTGAACGACCATCAGCTGGCTTTCTACGACATCATGCCGACCTTCTGCGAACTGGTAGGCGACAAGCGCTTCCCCAAGAAGTACCTGAACAAGAAACTGGAAGGTGACTGCTTCGACGGTATCTCTTTCGCTCCTACCCTGTTGGGAAATGACGAGGCACAGAAGGCACACGACTTCCTTTACTGGGAGTTCCACGAAACCGACCAGATTGGTCTCCGCATGGGCGACTGGAAGATGGTGGTAAAGAAGGGGGTTCCCCACCTCTACAACCTGGCAGAAGACATCCATGAGGACCACGACGTGGCTGCCCAGCATCCGGACCTCGTGAACCAGATGAAGCAGGTAATTCTGCGCGAACACCGCCCGAATGACCTCTTCCCCGTGACCTTGCCGAAATAAGATATTTCACTGGAAAAACGCACTTACGTTTCGAACCAAACGCACTTGCGTTCCAACTCAAACGCCAAAGAGTTTTAAAGAAAACGCACTTACGTTTTACATTAAACGCAAGTGCGTTTTCTTTTCAGATAGTTTTCCCCATATCCGTTCCGCAAGTATATCCACACAAAAAAGGCCCTCCCAAATGTAACTTTGAGAAGGCCCTGTATCGCTCAGAAAAAAATCTTATTCCAATTTGTGAATCACCAGTCCCGAACGCAGTTTCGGTTCAAACCACGTGGTTTTCGGCGGCATGATGTTGCCCGTATCGGCAATGTCCATCAGCTGCTTCATGGAAACCGGATAGAGTGCCAGCGCCATCTTCATTTCGCCGCTGTCCACACGCTTCTTCAGTTCACCCAGTCCGCGGATACCGCCCACAAAGTCGATACGCTTGTCCGAGCGCAAGTCCTTGATGCCGAGAATCTCGTCCAGAATCAGGTTGGAAGAAATCGTGACATCCAGTACCCCAATCGGGTCGTTATCGTCGTAAGTACCCGGTTTGGCCGTCAGACTGTACCATTTACCTTCCAGGTAAAGCGAGAAGTTGTGCAAGGCTGCCGGCTTGTAGATATCCGTACCCTTTTCTTCCACTACGAAGTTCTTCTTCAGCGCTTCCAGGAACGCCTGCGGAGTCAGTCCGTTCAAATCCTTCACCACCCGGTTGTAATCGATGATCGTGAGTTGCTCAGCCGGGAAACATACCGCCATGAAGTAGTTGTATTCCTCGTCGCCCCGATGGTCCGGATTCTGAGCCGCCTTTTCAGCACCCACCAGTGCCGCTGCCGCACTACGGTGATGACCGTCGGCAATGTAAAGCGAAGGCATTTCCTTAAACGCCTCTGTCACTGTCTCAATGTCCTTGTCGTCGTCAATCACCCAGAACTGATGGCCGAAGCCGTCATCCGGTGCCACAAAGTCATACACCGGCTTCTGAGCCGTATATTTCGCCACTACGGCATCCAGCGTCTTGTTTTCCGGATAAGCAAAGAACACCGGTTCGATGTTCGCATTGTTCACCCGTACATGCTTCATGCGGTCCTCCTCCTTGTCACGGCGCGTCAGCTCATGCTTCTTGATCACCCCGTTCATATAGTCGGGCACGTAAGCTCCTACCACCAGTCCATACTGCGTCTTGCCGTTCATGGTCTGGGCATAAATATAATAACACGGTTTGTCGTCCTGCACCAGCCAGCCCTTTTCCTGGAACATCCGGAAATTCGCTACCGCCTTGTCGTACACACGCGGGTCGTGCTCATCCGTTCCCTCCGGGAAGTCAATCTCCGGCTTGATGATGTGATACAAAGATTTCTCGTTGCCTTTCGCCTCTTCGCGGGCCTCAGCCGAGTTTAACACGTCGTAAGGGCGGGAAGCCACCTGCTCCACCAAGTCCTGCGGCGGACGAACACCCTTGAAAGGTTTAACTATTGCCATAATGCTTGGGGGAATCAGAAGTTATTTCTTGTTTACACGGAATTTCTCACAACCATCTTTCAGGAAGCCCACAATCTGACGGGCCGCTGCGATGCCGGCATTGATATTTGCCTCAGCCGTCTGTGCACCCATCTTCTTCGGAGTAGAGAAATAACGTCCCGGGAAATGATCGGCAAACTCATCGTGATGAGCCGGCATGATGTCGGTCACATACTTCAAGTCCGGACGGTCATTCATCAGGCGAAGCAAATCTGCTTCGTTAATCACCTCCTTACGGGCAGTATTCACCAGCAAACCGTTTTTCGGCATACGGTTCACCAGATCATAATCAATGGAGTTTTTGGTTTCGGCAGTAGCCGGAATGTGCAATGACACCACGTTGCAGGTAGCATACAGTTCTTCTGCAGAATCCACCGGTTTCACGCCGTCGGCCACCATGGCTTCCTTCGGGCAATACGCATCGTAGGCATAAACGTCCATACCGATGCCCTTTGCGATACGAGCCACATTGCGCCCTACGTTACCGTATGCATGGATACCCAGCTTCTTGCCCATCAGTTCCGTACCCGATTTGCCGTCGTAGAAATTACGAACCGCCATGATCATCATACCGAAAGCCAGTTCGGCCACCGCATTCGAGTTCTGTCCCGGCGTATTCATCACGCAAACCCCGTGAGCCGTAGCTGCCTCCAGGTCCACATTGTCATATCCCGCACCGGCACGTACCACGATTTTCAGTTCCTTTGCCGCATCCAGCACTTCCTTGTCAATGATGTCACTTCGGATAATCACTGCATTCGCATCCTTCACTGCATCGAGCAACTGCTGTTTTTCTGTATATTTCTCCAGCAAAGCCAGTTCATAGCCCGCAGCTTCTATCTCTTTCCGAATACCGTCGATAGCTACTTTAGCAAACGGTTTCTCTGTCGCAACCAATACTTTCATAATACTTGATTTTAAAAAGAAAACAAGGACGTGTTATCGAAATTCCACGCCCTTATCTTCGGGTATAACAACAATTAATGCATTTTCTCAAATTCCTGCATGCAGTCAATCAGTGCCTGCACACTTTCTACCGGCATGGCATTGTAGCAAGAAGCACGGAAACCACCCACAGAACGGTGACCCTTGATGCCCACCATACCTTTTTCGGTAGCGAACTTCAGGAAGTCGGCTTCCAGGTCCTTGTATTCATCGGCCATGACGAAGCAGATGTTCATGTACGAACGGTCTTCCTTAGCCGTTACGGTGCCACGGAACAGCTTGTTGCGGTCAATTTCGGCATACAACATGTCGGCACGCTGTTTGGCACGGCGCTGCATTTCTTCCACGCCACCCTGTGCCTTGATCCAGCGCAAAGTCTGAAGAGCCGCATAAATAGGCACTACCGGCGGAGTATTGAACATAGAACCCTTGTCCACGTGTGTCTGATAATTCAGCATGGTCGGTAGGTGACGGGAAACCTTACCCAGCGCATCGTTCTTCACGATAACGAAAGTCACACCTGCAGGAGCCAGGTTCTTCTGTGCACCTCCGTAAATACAGATATATTTGGAAACGTCTACCGGACGAGAGAAAATGTCCGAAGACATATCGGCCACCATCGGCACATTGACATCCAGGTCGGCATGCAATTCCGTACCGTAGATGGTATTATTAGTCGTGATATGGAAATAATCCACGTCGGCCGGCACTTCATAATCTTTCGGGATATAAGTGTAGCCTTCTTTTTCAGAAGAAGCCACCTCTACTGTTTCGCCGAATGCTTTCGCTTCTTTCAGCGCTTTCTTGGCCCAAGTACCCGTATTCAGGTAAGCCGCCTTCTTTTCCAGGAAATTATAGGGAACCATACAGAACTCCATGCTTGCACCTCCACCTAGGAACAATACCGAGTATCCTTCCGGAATGTTCAGCAATTCCTTGAACAAGGCCACTGCTTCATCTACCACCGGCTGGAAGTCTTTAGCGCGGTGACTGATTTCCATCAACGAAAGTCCTGAACCATTATAATCAAGAATAGCCTGAGCTGTCTTTTCTATCACTTCGCGAGGCAAAATAGACGGTCCCGCATTAAAATTATGTTTCTTCATTGGAAGTTTGTTTTGGTTAAACAATCATTTTAGCTAACACTTGCGAATTTAGTGATTATTTTTAGACTTCCAAAAGTTTTCGTGATAATTTTACATCCTTATTGAATTTTATCTTTCAAATTACATACACAAACGCCATTTTAGCGACATATTGACACGAGAATAGTTAGCTATGGCATGGGGATGCTCACGAGTCATAGCAAAATGCGAGACAGCCTTCACCGCCGGAAGGCTGTCATGACACAAAGTTATTATTTTGCCAGTTCTATCAAAGTTTTTACCCCCTTTATCTTTTCATTTTGTATAAGTTTTAACGTTTGTTTTGCCTTTTTCCGAGAAATAGCCGCAAACGCATAGTGGTCTTTCACGTCTACACGTCCCACATCGTCCCGGCCCAGTCCGCCTTTCTTCGACAAAAAGCCCACGATGTCAATCTTGTTGATTTTGTCTTTCTTGCCCTTTCCTATATATAAGGTAACAAACTCCGGCAAGGCAGGCTGCGGCGTCGGCTCCGGCAGTTCAAACTCTTCCAGCGGACGGGGCACATAGTCGGGGATACGTTCCTCATCGTGCAGAATCAGAAAGGCATTACCCTCGGCCTCCCAGCGCGCCGTACGTCCGTTGCGGTGAATGAACCCGTCCTCGGCCACCGGCAAGTGATAATGCACCACGTGGCGGATATCCGGAATATCCAGTCCACGGGCTGCTAGGTCGGTCGAGATAAAGATGTGGCAGCTTCCGTTACGGAACTTATACAGCGCCCGTTCACGGTCGTCCTGCTCCATTCCACCGTGGAACGTCTCGCAATACACCTTCATGGAGTGCAGGTACTTCCCTACCCGATCCACACTCTCGCGATGGTTGCAGAACACCAGCGTCGATTCGTTTCCCAGCGTACACAGCAGCTTGTAGAGCGTTTCCAGCTTGTCCTTCACCGGCGAAGTGACTCGATACACCGACAAACGCTGCGACACCGTTTCCTCCGGATTCAGGAAATCCAGTTTCAGCGTGCGGTTCATGCCCGTAAAGCGCGGAATCTCCTCCGCATCGGTAGCCGACAACAGGAAGCGGCGACGCAATGCCGGCAATTTCCCGATGACCTCGGCCATCTCGTCCTGAAAGCCGAATTCCAGACATTTGTCGAACTCATCGATGACCAGCGTACGCACGGTACCCGCCTCGAAATTCTGCTTGTTCAGGTGGTCGTTCATACGTCCCGGCGTACCGATAATCACTGCCGGCGAAATGCCCTTCATGGTGCGGTGTTCCTCCATGGCCGGACGTCCGCCGTAACAGCTCATCACCGGAAAGCCGGTCGCCATGGCCTTGAACACCTGCTCAATCTGCAAAGCCAGCTCGCGCGAAGGTACCAGTACCACGGCCTGCACGCCTTCCACTCCCTTTTTCAGCGAGCTCACCAGCGGCAGCAGATAAGCCAGCGTCTTTCCGGAACCCGTAGGCGAGAGCAGAATCAAATCGCTGCCTTCTTTCCACGCATCGATGGAAGCCTCCTGCATGGCGTTCAACTGGTCAATCTTCAGGTTTGATAGTATTGTTTGTATGTCCATAATTCTTGTTTTTTGTGGGTTAGTTAGCAAAGGTAATCAAAATAAACTACAGGCACAACACCAGGTCGGGCAGCAATACTGCCGTTTCCGCTTCCTCTTTCGGCGCATCCTTCGGTTTCCAGGCCACCACGAAGCGCACGGAAGCCGACTTCACCTCATAGCCACGCTCCCTCCACTCGGCCAACTTCTTCTGCATATTCTGCGACAAGCGGGCCACCGGCTTTTGCGCCTGATTATACAATGTGTAGTCTTTATAGAACAACGTATCACCCCCTTTCAACGATAGCACCTCCCGTTTGAGTTCCTTGAAGAATCCCAAGAACACATCCTTGTGCGAAAGCTGCAACACAATCTCACCGGGCATTGCATACTCCCGCGAATCTACCAGATACTGGTCTGCTTTCAGATTCGCAAAGCAATCTCCGTTTGTATGCACAAACAACCGTTTCTTAGCACGGGTAATGCCCACATAATATCGGCGCATCTGATGCACATCTTTTGGGAACCCGTCCGAAACAAGCATATACACGTCGTCAAACTCGCGGCCCTTTGCCTTGTGAATGGTTGATACCACCACATCAGCCCCCGACACATCACAAAAATCTTCCATCGAAGATTCGAACACAAACTCCTTGAAATCCGTGAAATACTTCATCCGGTTGATTTCCTCAAATAATTCCACGCAACGCCTCACGTAAGGCAAGCCCAAACTCCCTTCATAAGCCGCAAACGTAGCACCCTTCGCCTTCTCCCAGAGTTCATCCGGAATCAAAGGCGTACTCACCTGCTTGCCTATATACTTCAGGAAATACCTCATCTCGGCCATATTCCAGAACAGCAAGCCCTCCATCGACTGAATCAGCTTGCTGCGCACACCACGCTTCCGCAACAGCGCCACCAGAATGACCGCCTCTTCATTGGTCTGGGTAAGCACACATGCGGTACCCTCTCCTCTATTCCGTAGCAGTTCCTCCACCAGCGGCTGATACATGCAGGCAGACTGATGGCGAGTCACCCCTACCCATCCGTCTTCCTTGCGCATCGATACAATCGGCATGCTTTTCAGCCTTCCGCCAATACCTTTCACAAAATCATTGGCCGCTGCCACCACATGACGTGCACTCCGGTAATTCTCCGTCATCTCCACAAAGCGGCTTCCAGCCTCCTGTGTCAGTTGCCACATGTAACCGGAATCCGAGCCACGGAACTCATAAATATTCTGGTCATCGTCGCCCACAGCTATCACCCGCATCTCCTCATTGTGGTGCATCAACGCCCTTACCAGCGCATGCTCTTCCACGCCCATGTCCTGCGCCTCATCAATCACCAGCACCGTCTTGCCAATCCGGTTGGGCTCCACTTCTCCCTGTTCAATCATCTCCGCAGCCTTCCCCACCACGTTCTTTACTTCCTCCAGGTTACCAATCAAGCCCAACAAGTCAAAACAATAGGCATGAAAAGTCTTGATTTCCACGTAGTGCGCCGCATTGCCAATCAGTTCCATCAGCCGCTGCTTGAATTCCGTGGCAGCCGCCCGGGAGAAAGTCAGCATCAGCAACTGCTCGTGCTTCACATCCTCCAGCAACAGCAGTGAGGCCAGCTTGTGTACCAGCACACGGGTTTTTCCGCTGCCCGGACCAGCCGCCACCACAATGCAGCGCGACTCCTTGTCCGAAATAATCTCCATCTGCCGATAAGACAACTGCCCGAACAACTGCTTGTACTTTTCCGGCGTGAGGTTACGCTGAATCTCGTTCACCCGCTCACCCTTGAAGTATTTGGCAATAAATTTCCTGTAATCCATCTGGAAATAATCCTGCACATACTGCAAAGCCTCCTGATAATCCTTCACCATCAGGTTGGCATATTCTCCCACGATGTGCACCTGCTGAATCTTCTGCTTGTAGAACTCGTTCAGCATCCGGTAATCCTCCTGTTTGTAGCGCGACTTATTATCCTTTATCCGCTTGATGTCCATCGCATTGTAAAGCACCAGGAAACCACCTTCCAGCTTGAGAGCCCCAATCTTCGACAGATACAGAAGTGCTTCTTCCACATCTTCCAGCTGCAAATCTTCCATTCTGCCAAAAAGAGACTGAGGACTCGCTTTCAACTGATTCAAGAGTTCCACCACCGAGAACTGCACGGCCGCCTTTTCCGTTGCGGTTTCCTTACCCTCTCGCTCCTCCACCAGCTTATACAGCCACTCCACGGCAAAACGACTGATCTCCAGCCGTTTCTCAAACCGTTTGATAGTAGTCTCCAGGTCTGCCCGGCGAGTAAGCTCCATGTTACGTGCAGCGTCCTCCTTCTTGTGCGTATACCCTTTTATGGTAAGAAAATACAACAACGTGCGGATGTCCTTTTCCTTCGACGTGACAACTCCGTCGTGCACCGCATTGTCGTTCAGCTGCTTGCATGAAATCCGCAGCGACTCATCCGGGATATGGTTGAGAATATACTGTTCCAGTTTCGCAAAACGCTCCAGCAGCATCCGCGACTTCCGTTCCGAGTCGCCCGCATCCTGCAAATAGGCCGAAATATCCCTGCTGTCGGCCAATATACCCTCCTGCCGCATCCGCTCTACCACCGACACCACTTCCTTCTTGGTCAGTCCCAGAATATCGGCCAGGTAATCAATCCGCGATTCTGCCCCCGAGTCCTGTGCCTTGGCAATGTACTTCTGCGAAATCAAGGACGTAATGATTCTCACCGCCTTCTCTATCTCGTCAATACCAAACAACACCGATGCCGTGATACGCTTCCGTGCCTCGTCCATGTTCTTTACCGTGATACCGGTGGCATACACATGCGGCACATTGTTTCCTCGCTCCAGATAACCGCTCTGCTCCAATGCCGCCAGAGCCGTCCGCACACGTGTCTCAATATCCGCCACCGAGTCATCCCATCCCGCATTCCGGGCAATCTCCAGTGCCGAACAGCACACCCTCATGCGTTTCCTCGTCATATCCTTCACCGCCTTCCACACCTGCTGGATTTCACTGATACTCAACTTCGTCTGATTCAACAGAATAAAATGCTTATCCAGGTCATTGTCACTGTAAAGCACGTAACAGCGTGCGTTAAGATGCGGGTCACGCCCGGCCCTGCCGGCTTCCTGCACATAGTTCTCCAGCGAATCGGAAATATCGTAATGCACCACCAGTCCCACATCCTTCTTGTCCACTCCCATTCCGAAAGCCGACGTCGCCACGATGATGCGCACCTGGTCGCTCATGAACGCATCCTGGTTGGCAATCTTCTCGTCGGCATCCATCTTTCCGTTGAAAGGCAACGCCTTATAGCCGTCGCGCGTCAATTTTGCAGCCAGTTCCTTGGTACGCCGTGTACGCGACACGTACACAATGGTCGGACAGCTGGACTCTGCCACCAGCTCCCTCAACTTGGTATACTTATCCTCGTCCGTCTCGGCATGCACCACCGAATAGTGCAGATTCGTTCGCGAAGCCGTAGAGGCAAACAACTCCAAATCCAGGTTCAACGTCCGCTTGAAATAATCACAAATATCCTGTACCACCTTCTGTTTGGCCGTCGCCGTGAAACAGGATACCGGTATCGAGTTACGGCATCCCTTCTTCTGCTGGTACTCCTGAATAAACTTGCCGATATACAGATAATCCACCCGGAAGTCCTGCCCCCAGGAAGACAAACAATGCGCCTCATCGATAACGAATCGCACCACGTGGCGCACCATCAGAATCCGCTCGATGGTTTTCGAGCGCAACATCTCCGGGGCGATATACAACAGGGAAGCATCTCCCTCCTGCACCCTCTGAATGGAAAGCGCCCTCGTAATAGGATCCAGCAGTCCGTTGATGGTCACGGCATCCGTAATTCCCTTGTCAGCCAGATTGTCCACCTGGTCTTTCATGAGTGACTGCAACGGCGAAATAACCACCGTAAGTCCATGCACCGCCCGTGCCTCCATAAGTGCCGGAAGCTGGAAAGTCAGCGACTTTCCTCCTCCTGTAGGAAAGATAGCCAGCAAAGACTTTCCCTCTACCGCCGCCCGGGCTGCCCGTTCCTGAAGCGGTTCACCCCCGTAGGTACGGAACTGGTCATAGCCAAAGAAAGCTTTCAGGTTACGCAATACATCCAGCTGGCTATTGCAATAGGCACAGCCTTCCGCGCAACGTGTACGCCGCAACAGTTTCATCACATATTCCACTTCAGGATAATTGCGAAGCACCCATCCGGGCGTCACGGAACGATGGTCAGTCGTATCAACCAATGCCAGCGCATAAGCCAGCTCACACGGATAACGTTCAATCAGCATCTCCACATCGGCATGAGCACATATCTCTCCCTCATAAAACCGGCGTATCAGACCGGGTAATCCCCAGCTCACCCGTTCGGCTTTCACCAGGCTGAGAAACCCGTCGAACTCTTCCTTCCCCTTCAGCAACGAAGCAAACACCTTTCGTTGCTCATCGGGCAATGAATTCCACCGGGTAATCTCATCCAGCAACAAATCGTGCGCCTTCTCACAATCGTTCACCGGATTGTTCATCTGGTCTGCAGCCAGTTTGTCGTCTTTCACCAGTCGGTGATAAGGACGTTCCGGAAACAGCAACGGTGATACGTACAGCGTATCCACCAGCGTCCAGCGACAATCCTTGTCGGGGAACAGGTATTTCGCATCGTGGTGAATGATATTATGTCCGCAAAGGTAATCCGTATCGTGCAGGAATTCGAACAGCTCTTCCTTCGATGCCTTATGAAAGGTGGCACCGTCCTGCCGAAAAGCCCCTATATCATGAATTTTATGGTCCTTCAAGCCTACCTCTACGTCTACAATGGCATAACGCGAGGTTTTATTTCTTGTGAATATATCCCAGATTGCCATAGATTGTGTTTCTCAAAATAATCACAAAAATAATGAAATCCGGCAAGAATGGGAGGAAATGGAGAAGAATATTCAGGGGATGGCTGGAAATCTATAAAAAGAACAGTGAAAAGAAAAACTAAAATCTTATCCATCTTCTCCAGCGGAAGATTCTAAAGAAGCGAGGAAACCAGCTTATCACCGGTCGAGGGCAATCCCAGTTCCGGCTTTGTACGTCTGCCACATGGCTCGCCACAACAATGGCCGGATTCTCCCCATTACGCACAGCTTCACGAAGTACACGGGCCACCTCCTTTTTATCAGTATATTCCGCCTCACCGAATCCTTTGATAGTTTTCAATACCCGCATGATATTGTTGGCATAGCCCACAAACGTACCAAACTGCCAGCCGCTATAGTCCTTTACTTCTATCACCCCCAGTCCCTGCAGAGTAGCCCCCACAAGGTCTATTTGAGAGTAGCTTCCGCAGTTGTAGCAGGCAAGATTAAAAAAATCTTAGTCTTATATTCTATTTTGTTGTCCAGATAAGCTGTTATTCGTATTTTTGTAAAATATTACGGGAGACAAATTTTGCCGTAATATTTTGAAGCATATGAAAAAATTATATACATATCCGGCAAAACCATTTGTTAAGTGGGTTGGAGGTAAAACACAACTCCTTGACGATATAAAAAAGTTTTTACCTAGTGATTTATCACAAAGGAATGATGTGACTTATATTGAACCATTTGTAGGTGGAGGAGCTGTTTTATTCTGGATTCTGCAAGAATATCCTAACATAACGAAAGCTATAATCAATGACATAAACGAAGAGCTAATTTGTACATATCGTGTAATAAAATCAGATGTTGAAAATTTAATTCTTGAATTAACACGAATTCAGACAGAGTATCTTGCACTTGATAATGTGGAAAGAAAGAATTATTTTTTATTTCAACGTAATCGTTTTAATGAGAAAAACAATTCGGATGTTAAAACAGCCGCATTATTTATTTTCCTCAATCGTACTTGTTTTAATGGACTATATCGTGTAAATTCTAAAGGAAAGTTTAATGTTCCATACGGGAAATACACAAATCCTAAAATTTGTGATGAAGAAACATTAAGAGCGGATTCAGCTATTTTACAACGAGTTGAAGTTCTTTGTGGTGATTTTGCACAAACAGGCAAATATGCAGGCGATAATGTTTTGTATTATTTTGATCCTCCATATCGTCCTTTAACAGAGACTTCCGCATTTACCTCGTATGCAAAAAACGGTTTTGATGATGCTGAACAGATGCGATTGTGCAATTTTTGTGAACAGATAGCTAAACATAAATCCTTGTTTGTGGCAAGTAATTCAGATCCACAAAATGTAGATAATGAAGATTATTTCTTTGATCATCTTTACAAGAGGTTTTCAATTAAACGGGTCTCTGCTGCGAGAATGATAAATTCAAAGGGTAGTGGTAGAGGTACTATTTCCGAGATAATGATTTCAAATGTTGCCAATGTTTACTAGTATGAGAGATTTCGACAGTTGGCTTGCTAGTTTTAGACCTTCAATAGCCGATTACAAATATTATACTGATTTCAATAAGGTATTTAATAATGTAGATGCCATCAAAATTCCGCTCAATATTCTAAACTCTCTTATTGGTTCGAAGAATATTGAAGAAGATTTTAAAAAGATTTTGACACAATACCCAGAAACATTAAATTGCATTCCTATTCTTTTGGCCAAGCGCGAATTTGATATTATGGCAATGGATGAAGAAGGTCAGATTGATTTTCATTTTGATAAGCCTAATTGTACAAACGAGGAATATGTCAAATTTATGCGTAAAACAGGTCTTTTTGATTTAATGGAAAATCATATAGTCAACAATCTTGTTGATTATGTAACAGGCATCGAAACAGGTCTGGATTCCAATGGTCGTAAGAATCGAGGAGGTCATTTGATGGAAAATCTTGTAGAAGGTTTTCTTTGCAAAGCAGGGCTTGCGAAAGGTAAATCGTATTTTAAGGAGATGTATATCCATGAAATAGAAAGCAAATGGAATATAGATTTATCTTCTATCTCAAATAATGGTGGGTCCGAAAAGAGATTTGATTTTGTTGTAAAAGGTAAAGACATAGTTTATGGAATAGAAACAAACTTTTATACCAGCAGTGGTTCCAAGCTAAACGAAACGGCCCGTAGTTATAAAACGATTACGCTAGAAACAAAAGATTTAGACTATTTTAAATTTGTTTGGTTCACAGATGGGTGTGGCTGGCGCAGTGCAAAAAATAATCTGAAAGAAACATTTGATGTTTTGGAGCATTTATACAACATTGCAGATCTTGAAAGTGGAATAATATCAAAAGTACTTATTTAAATGCCTGTTGCTTATTATAAGTCTGAAAATAGAGATTTTACTCTTCTTAAGGGAGATTGTATTGAGCTTCTGAATTCGTTTGATTTCAAGTTCGATATGATTTTTGCAGATCCACCATATCATTTGTCAAATGGAGGAATAAGTGTTCAAAATGGGAAAATGGTATCTGTCAACAAAGGAGATTGGGATAAGTCCAACGGATATGAAGAAGATTATCTATTTGATAAGTCTTGGATAGCAACTTGTCGGAATAAGCTGAAAAGCAATGGAACAATCTGGATAAGTGGTACATATCATAATATTTTTTCCGTGGCACGATGCTTGACTGAATTGGGATTCAAAATATTAAACTGCATTACTTGGGAGAAAACAAATCCACCGCCAAATCTGTCTTGCAAATATTTCACTTATGCTGCCGAATATATTCTTTGGGCTCGTAAAGAGCCCAAAGTACCCCACTATTTTAACTATGAGCTCATGAAAAAAATCAATGGGGGTACTCAGATGCGTGATGTTTGGCGATTACCGGCAATTGCACGATGGGAAAAATCTTGCGGTAAACATCCTACTCAAAAACCGTTGTGCGTTCTGTCACGAATTATTCAGGCCTCAACCCTTCCTGGCGCATGGATTTTAGATCCATTCACAGGCAGTAGTACAACCGGTATTGCCGCAAATCTATTGGGACGCCGATTCCTTGGAATAGATCAAAACGAAGAATTTCTGGAACTAAGTAAAGCTCGTCGTAACGAACTGAATAGCATTAACAGGAGGAATGAAATTCTGATAAAACTGGAAAAACAGGCCAATCTATTCCGTAATAAAGATGCCAATGTTTTTTGTGAACCTGAAGAATATTATGGTCTGGATCTTCCGTTCTAATACTCACGATGACGGATTACTATATTCAAGAGGTTCCTTAGATCCCTTGTTCCTTCAATGCATTCCTTTGTCCATAAAAGCGTAAGGCAAAATTGATGAGCATCGGGGTTTTGTTTTTCACACAAGCAGAACAATTCTAGTATCAAAGCAATTCCCCCGATGGACATCGTTCCATCTACCTTCACATTGCTGTATAGTTCTTCAATGTGCCTTATAGTGGTAGGTGCATATGCAGCTCTCTCTTCAACTGAATTAAAGGGATGACAATTCTCATAAAAATGGAGATAAAAATTAAGAAGACCTATAATTTCTCCTTTATAGTGTTGAGCCTTGATTAGTAAATCCACAACCCATTCATCATGCGGAAGTAAATATGGCACTGATTCAGGATTTGGCAATAGTATTTTTACTTTAAATTCTTATCTAATTGATGGATTTACTTGAAAGACAAACGCTTACGAAAGTTTTGAAAAGTTTCGGGTAACGATTTGGAGATTGTGCTAATTTCAATATTTTACAGCTTCATACTTATGAAACAACTTTCTGACTACAAAGATACGATTTTTTAGGAATAAGAGAATAACTTCACAAAAAAATATGGGGCTTGGTCTGATGGTATGTCGTTATAAACTATAGGGAGGGGATGTAAAACGCAGTGTCATCTGTTCATAGAGACTTCATGACGCTTTATAATTATCCAAACCTCTAGAAGTTACTTTTCCTTTTCAACCAACATCTGCCTGATTTCGTCTATCCTACCTTCCGTATAACATTGGTTAAATTCTGCAAGCAGGCTGTCTATGACCAACCTCTTGGAATAATATAGTACCGTATCTGTATTTTCCCAATTCAGGATATTTTTCAGAATAAAGGGACATGTCCACCTTCAAGGCATAGGTACCATGAACATTCCGACGAAGCATTCTTTTTTTTGAACTTCCTCCTTATGGTTTTCTGTTTGTTTCCATTCATAAATAAATGTGAATAAAATTTCTCTAAGCAACATCAAGATGAAGATGTAACTAGCTGATATAACTTTACGGAGCGTTCCTCATGTAGATTCAAACTTTAAATACTTTTGAAAAAAGGACGGAGTAATGAGAATGCATCAAAACAGCATTTCCATTTCCCGCCCTTGAATTATTAATTTAACAACCAACCAATACTAATTCGTCGTTTTCATTGGTCAAGCAATATGTTTTGCCCTTTGCTGTCTTTAACTTAATACTTGCATGTCTATATTTAATTTCGCAGGTTCCTCCATTTTTGGACAGAATTACCACCTCTTCCAGTTTTCTGTTTTTCCAACGTATATTCACTTCAAAGTTACCTTTTGCACAGATTCCCTTCACTTCACCGTCTTTCCAAGCATCAGGAAGGGCCGGGAGCAGATGAATGAATCCCATGTGACTCTGCATCAACATTTCGGTAACGCCGGCTGTACCACCAAAGTTACCGTCTATTTGGAAAGGGGAATGTGTATCCCAAAGGTTGTCCAGTGTTCCATTTTTCAGAAGGTTTCCATAAAGTTTGTATGCATGATTTCCGTCATGGAGTCGTGCCCATTGATTGAGTTTCCATCCCATGCTCCAGCCTGTAGCACCATCACCTCTATGTTCCAAGACAACTTTCGAGGCCTTGGCAAGTTCAGGCGTAGTGATAGGCGAAAGGGTGTGTCCCGGATGCAAGCCGAACAAGTGGTTTACATGGCGGTGTTCATCCTTTGGATCATCAATATCCTTCGACCATTCCATCAACTGACCATAACGGCCTATTTGATACGGAGCGAGTTTTTCCAACACTTCTTCCCATTGTTTGCGTTCTTTTTTATCTACGCCCAATATTTTCGATGCATCAATGGCGTTCAAAAGGATTTCACGGACAACGGCATGAATGAAAGTAGCCCCTTGGTCTATTGGACCATGCTCCGGTGAAGTGGATGGAGCCGCTGTATAAGTTCCGTCCGGCTTCTTCCAAAGATAGTCCACGGCAAATTGGGCGCTACTCTTGATAAGACCATAACCGGTTTTCTTTAAGAACTGCTTGTCGCGGGTATAGTCGTAATAGTCCCAAACGTGGGTAGCCAACCATGGACCGGCCATCGGATTGAAGTTCCATGACATGTTTTCACTTTCGAGTGGAGCCGTAAAGCCGAAAATATTTCCCGATATGGAAGCGGTCCAACCTCTGGCGCCAAAGTAAGCTTGTGCGGTCTTTTCACCCGGCTTCACCAATGTCTTGATAAAGTCAATCAAAGGCAAGGTACATTCTGCCAAATTGGTAGAACCTGCCGGCCAATAGTTCATCTGTACGTTGATGTTGTTGTGGTAGTCCACCCGCCAGGGTCCGTCTACGTTATTATGCCAGATACCTTGCAGGTTTGCAGGCAGGTTGCCCGGACGTGAACTTGCAATCAGCAGGTAACGTCCGAATTGGTAGTACAATTCTTCCAGATAGAAATCAGGCTTTCCCTTACGGTAATTCTTCAAGCGTTGTGGAGTCGGAATGTTGTCTGTTTTTCCGCTACCGTTCAATGACAGGGATACACGATTGAATAAGGAAGCATAATCTTTATAATGTGCATCAAACAAAGCATCGTAACCCAATGCCGCCGCATCCTTCATCCATGTAGACGTAGTTTCTGATGGATTCACGCCCACATATGCCTTCGGGTCATTGAAATCCGGATTGAAGTTGATTTGATAGTCGGTATCGGCTGTTACCAGAAATATCACTTCATCCGCACCGTTTACACTCAGCTTGCCGCTTTGGTTAGAAAGTGTACCTCCCTTGGCTGTTGCATGAATACGAATGACATATTCCATTTGGTTATTGTCCAAACGTGCAGTATAAACCAACCCATTGTTGCCGTCTGTTTCCATCTTTCCAGTAGAAACCGGATTCGGTTCATAGCTGAATACCAGATTTTGCTTGCCTGGCTTGTTTGCCTTGAAGCGGATGGTCATTACATTGTTCGGGTAAGAAATGAAGTAATTACGTTCATAAGCTACACCGTCTTTATTGAATTGTACGATAGCCAAAGCTGAATCCAAAGACAGAATACGCTTGTAGTCGCTCATGCCAATGGTACTAAGTCCTGTTTCTATATAAAACTCTCCCATAGTAGTAAAGTTTCCGAAACGGAATGGTTTTTCTTTCCACGATTCGTAAGGTACTTCGCTGTTGAAGTTCTTTTGTGTCAGTAGCATTGCTCTTTTTTCATCACCATTGATGAAAGCCTGACGAATTTCATCCAAGATATGAGCTGATTGTTTGTTTACGTTCCAGTAGGCTGCCGCTCCTGCCGAGGTGTTCGGCCCCCCACGCCATAAGGTCTTTTCATTGAATGTGATACGCTCCGCTTCTACCGAACCCATGATGTTGGCACCCAAGCTACCATTACCGATAGGGAGCGATTGCGATTCCCAACCTGCATCCGGATTGGTTGCAGTATCACCGGCCGATTCGGGTTTGGTCTCACCTTTCCACATATCTGAAGTATTGCCGAACCAGATGGCTTTATTGACTAACGTGTTGGGGGTGTCAAACCAGATGGAAAGTCCACGGGTATAGTCAGTGGCATGTACAGACAATGCCGTACATGCCATGATTGCTAATTGAAATATCTTTTTCATTTTTTAAAAATTACTTTTAGCTTTTAAAATCTTTTCAATTTGATTGTCAAGTTTGGCTGCTACTCTTTCGTATTTCTTGATTGCACTGGTTTTAGTTTTGCCTTCTGCCTTTTGGGCAGCATCGTAAAGTTCCCAAAGCTTCAACTTGGCAGTAGCTTCCTTTTGGGCAGCAGTGTAAGCGTCTGCATACGATTCCTGTGCAGCTTCCTGTTCCGGTGTAGCATAAGCGTGAGTATAACCCTTCACTTCGTTCCAGTATCCACGGGTAAAGTCCGGGAATGTAACGGCAGCGCAATTGTTGTCCATTGAGATAGCACCAAGTTCGCCCAAAGCACACCATTCTGCCATGTCATACACATCCATGTCGAGTGGCAAACCATGTTGCAAACAGTAGACCAGGCGGGAATCCATCACATAGTCCATACCACCATGCCCCAAGTGGCGTCCCTTTTCTGCATACTTGTCCAAAATCGGGTGACGATACTTTTCCATCAATGCTTTTTTCTGTTCTGTGCTCAAGAAACCATGGGCGTTGATGTTGTCCATCTTCGGAGCATCTGTACCTTTGAGTGCATTGCCTGCAATGGCAAATTCTTCTGTCGGATACTTGGTAGCATACCCCTTGGTACCAGTGAGTTTGAACAAACGGTTATATGGTTGCGGAGTCATCACGTTATGCTGGATTTCCACTACCTTACCTTTGGCTGTACGCATCAAGGTAGTAGTGTGGTCACCGTTACGGAATTCCTTCGGTTCCTTACCTGTGTTCTTTTCTACCCATTCCTTGCCTACGAAGCTTTCTGTATCCATGGCAATCAAGGTAGTGAATCGGTCGCCACGGTGAATGTTCATACATTGTGCCACAGGACCAAGACCATGAGTAGCATAGAGGTCACCACGGTTTTCCATGTTGTACTTCATACGCCAATGAAGGTTGTCCTTATCATTGTCATTCGGGTCTTTCCAGTAATACTGCCAGAATTCAGACAACTCGTGAATATAGGCACCTTCCGCACGGATCACTTCACCGAATATACCGTCCTGAACCATTAACAACGACTTCATTTCATAGTCATCGTAGCAGCAGTTTTCAAGGATGAAGCAATGGAGACGTTTTTTTTCTGACAAATCAATCAAATCCCAGCATTGTTCAAGGTTCATAGCCGAAGGAACTTCAATAGCCGCATGTTTGCCGTTTTCCATTGCACACTTGGCGACAGGGAAATGATGTTTCCAGTCTGTTGCAATGTAAATCATGTCCACGTCCGGACGCTTGCAGAGTTCCTCATATCCCTTTTCTCCATAATAGATGGCAGCCGGAGCCAAACCTGCGTTGCGGAGGTGACGCTGCTGTGCTTCGGCACGCTTTTCTTCATAGTCACAGAGCGCAACGATTTCTACCCCAGGAATTTGGCAGAAACGGATTACTGCTGACGGACCGCGCATACCCAAGCCTACAAAACCTACACGTACGGTCTTGATAGGAGCGGCTGTCAAACCCAAAACGTGTTCCTGACCAGCAGGACGTTCCGGAGTGTCAATCACGATAGTACCCTTGTCCCAATGCCATTTGCTAGAAGGTGACAACGACTGTGCATTGACAATTTGGAATCCCATAGCCGACATTGCCAGCAATGCTACGGCTAACATTTTCTTCAATTTCATGTTTCAATAAGTTTTTAAGATTAATAAATTATTTTGCCAAGCTATAAACTATACCTATTATCTTTTGTCCGATTTTATCAGCTGCTTCCCTGGTTGAAGCTTCAGAATATACACGGATAATCGCATAATTTTTCTTTCTTATCACCATTTTGCCATCTACTTTAAGTCTCTTATCCAATATGTAGTAGTTAATATAGGATTCATCATGAAAGCGTGCCACGATTTTTTATTGAAATCCTGTGTAATGGTTTCTCTACACCAATCTGACAAAAGAAGTATTTCTCTAGTTCTTCCTCCATAAAAAACGCCTTGGAAGTATCGCTTCCTTTGACCAATGGGAATATATGCTAAACAATCGGGCTGGCAGTCGTTGGGATATTTCTAATATCTACCTGTAAATAATGGTCGAAAGATAAAGCCGTCAGATAGCCGTTGGATGCATCAGGCAATACTTCTTCTGCATAAATGGGGGCAGTAAATTGAAAATTTCTGTTGATATAGAACACATAATCGTATTTTCCCAATTCTTCGTGGATACTACAAATGTATTCCGATTTATAGGATGTATTGACTATCCATCCCAAATCTTCTATCTGACGAACATATACATTAGCAGAAGAAGCACAACCAATACTTTCAGGTGAATCAGTGAACAGTTTATACTCTTTCTCTGCATCCACACAAAAATATTGCTCACATATACAATAAAAGTCTTTCCAGAATTTGTTGTAGGCTTCTGTTGTCAAATATATAATTCCTATCTTCATTCTTTTCAACATTTTAAATTTTCAGGAATATTCTGTGCAGATACATGAATCTGAGAATAAAAAACAGAAATATAAAATTGGCAGCTGTCAGCCATACGGGATAATATGTTCCCAGATACTGTTCCAGACCGTAAGAAACAGAATGAACCACACAACGGAAATTCACGGTTTCTCCCAGCAGGTAGGCGGTAATGGAGTTCATACCATATATTTTCAGCCATTCCAGACCACGGTGGTGTCCCCTATAGTCCACCCAATAGTAAAAAAATCCCATTAGCAGGAAGCAGTACCCCCCAGAAAGCAATGTCATGCTACATGACCATATCCTCTTAATGATCGGTGTCTGCCAACCCCACAGCCAACCGCCCGCAATCAGTAGCAGTCCCGTGACAAAAAGACGTTTTACAGTTTTCCGTCTGTCGTTTTTCCCTTCCTTCATTATCTGTCCGGCAAACGTGCCCAGCATCACCGTCCCACCGAATGTCAGGCTGCTCCATATCCAAGTATAGGTGGGATCGTCCCTGAATCTTCCCAATATGGTTGCATCCAGACGGCTAGCAAAATTCCCTTCCGGAGTAAAGTCCCCGGCAAAAGTCATTGGCAGCCAATACGCCAGCAGGAGCACGGCGGTACCCAACACCTGCATCCGAACCGTACAGTGCAGCAACAGCAGTGCCGCTATCAGGTAGCCGGCAGCTATTGCCTGCAAGGTATTGTTGTATAAGTAAATGTGTTCCCAGTCAAGTCCTAGGAGATTTCCCTGTACTACCATACCAAGTAAAAACAACAGCAGGAAACGCCTGGTAATTTTACGGTAAACCGCATTCCTGTCTGAAATGTCCCTGTACTTGGCAAAGGAGAACGGCATGGAAACTCCTGTCATGAATAGGAACAGTGGCATCACCAGATCCCAAAAACGGAATCCCACCCATACCTCATGTTCAAACTGGTAAAGGATAGAAGTCATCCATGGGAAATCCGTCTGCTGCCCAAAAGACATCAGCACCGGTTGAAAAAATACCAACAGAAACAGGTCAAGGCCTCTCAGCATGTCAAGAGAATCCAGACGGGAAGATGTTTTTATGAAGTTCATAAGCGCATGTCTGTTCTCATTTCCTGTATTTCTTTTTCATATTTTCGAACCGAATATCTTTGATGGAAAAAGCATGAGGTAAAACGTTGTCCTTAATTTCTACTTTCTTACAGCCATTCAAGATAAACAATTCTTTTTGCTTAGCATTCGTGTCTGGCAACAGTTCCACTTCATTATCCTTGAATACCAGTCCTTCCGTACTCTTGGCATAGAGCACCGGATTTCCGGCAAGTTGGAAGCGGTTGCCGATGATGCGTACATTCCGGTGTACGGGACGGTTGGCATCCACCACCGTGTTCGATGGATGCAGGGCGATGACGGCATTTTCGGGTCCGCCGTTATAGGCGCAATCTATAAAGGTGTTATTCTCTATCAGCACATCCTTCACGGGACCGGACTCGTACCATCCTTCCGCATCTCCCTCTATCAGGATAGCGCTCATGCCGGTCTTGTAATAGGTATTGCCTGCGATAACCACCTTACGGGGAGTAGTCATCAGCGTACCGCGTGTGCTGGTACGGGTGAAGTGGCAGTTGCGAATCTCCACTTCGGGCGTGCAGCTCATGTTCTCTACACAATCATGATCCAGCTCCAGTGCCTGGGGAACCGGGCGGTCCAAAGCTACTTCCACCGTACGGTCGGTCAGCCGCTTCACCGAAGTGACCGTAGCCATAGCGAACCGTTCCATAGTAGATGCCTTGACAAAGGCCACCGTATCCCCTGCGAAATAGGCATTAAACCCGTAACTCTGACCGTGCATGAAGCGCAGTTCCAAAGTCCGGTCATCCACCTTTTTCACGGCACGCAGGTTGGTTCCATGCACATTGATAGGGTCGTCCTGCGCTCCAGCATACCGACATCCGAGGATACTGATCTTGCCGCTGCATCCCGAAAAGTGCATGAAGTCAGCCGAGGAGGCCAAGATACGTCCGCTTCCCTCCCTGGGAGCGCATGTCACGTTCCTCATGGTGATATTTCGGGTGTATTGGCTGACAATGCCCAGTCCGTGCATGTAGTGCATTCCCACATTCTCCAATGTTACGTCCTGACTTTCGTAAATGAACATCCCCACCTGATCACGGATAATGTCGCGCACCGTCAGCGTATTGCCTACCTTGGGACGGAAGTCCGCAGGAGTGTTAAAGCGTACAATACCCGGAGCCACTTCTTCCGCCTTGGCTGTAGCAAGGGTATTCCATCCATGACTATAGAAGAAGTGCTTGTTTTCTGGATCATACTCTATGCAGTGGTTCCGGCTTGAACACCATCCCTCACCGTACAAATGAATCTTTCCATTCTCTATTTCATAACGCGAATCACGGTGCAGGCTCACTTCCACTCCGTTGTCATCTACCCTGGTGTAGGTGATTTCAGAGCCTCCCGGCCGTTCAAAATCGATATGCAGGTTCCGCAATTTCATCTGTTTGCTATGTGCAAAGGCTATCATGGTCATCTTGCCATGAAACATCAGCGTTGCGTCATTTCCCTCAACGGTCAGTCCCTGCATCTCTTCAAAGAATAGTCCGATGGTCTTTACCTTTGAGGGACATTCCTGTTCCGTAGAAGTGTTGGTGATAAAATATTCCTTGCGAACGGCATCCTCCGGCCAAAAGTCGTAACGCCCTTTTTTGAACACAAGCACTTTGGCGTTCAGCCTTTTGCAATCGTCAATAACGGCACGCAGCCTTCCGGTCTGGTTTTCATAAGTATAGGGACGGATACCGTAGTCGGAAACGAACACGGTGTCCTGTTGTCGGGCCTGCATACTGGCGGATGCCAGCAAAAGGAAAAAAATTGCAGTCAGGGTTAGCTTCATGATATACGAATTACAAGGTTATTGAATATGTTCTTTAACAAAACAAAGATAGCGAAATAAAATTATTGATACCTTTTCTTCTCATTCTAAATAATAAGCAATACCCGAATTTTCACAAACTCAGGTATTGCATCACAATTATGTTAAACAATTCCAGCGCAGTAGGCTGTCTCTTATTTATTCAATTGGACTATTTTTATAGTCCATATCTTGGTATTTCCATTGGCAGCTTTCACGCTGAATTTTCTTTCTGTGCTCCAGTCATCCGGACTTCCTAATGCGGCACTTCCCTCTATCGGAGTTATACGTGCTGCTGTCGATACAGTCACTTGTCCCCATAGTGGGTTTGTAGAAACCTGATTACGGACAGCTTCCGTAAAATCCCCCCCAGCCTCTGGTACTGTCACAGTCACATGAATGGTGGCTGATTCGGAATTTACCTCACTGGTGGTATTCAGACGTACCTCTTTTACCACTGGTTCTTGGGTTATAGGGTCTTTTTCATTATCGCTGGGCCAACGGTAGTAGAATTGTACGGCGCTGATTTCCGCCTCCTCGTAAGTGGGCAGATCCTCCCAATCGCATGAATTCAGGAACGGCAGACATACCAACAGGAGTACCCATTTTATTGCTATAAATTTTCTTTCTTTCATTTTCTTTCTTTTTATAAAATTAGACACTATTATTCCCAACCAGGATTCTGGTCGGCATCACTGATAGCTGAATTTGCCTGGATGACCGATTTCGTAATCGGGAACAGATAAGAACGGACATCAAACTTGCGGTCATCATTGGACAATTGTACATTGCCTACATAAGCAGCGGTACGGTCAGTCTTGATCTCGATAAATGTAGCCGGTTCCATCAACTCGTTGATGACACCGCCCGGTTCCTTGCCGTCGTTCGCTTCTCTCCCGTACTTACCCCAGCGCAAAAGACTGAAATACCAATCACCTTCCCAAAACAACTCAACACGGCGTTCTATCTTATAGTCTTCCCATGCATCACCCAATGTGGAAGCATTCGAAGCAGGCAGTCCACCATGGATCGTGCGAGTCTGGTTCAATACCGCTACAGCATCAGATACTTTATTCAAGCGGAGAAGAGCTTCGGCCTTATTCAGCAGGGCACGTCCGTAACGGAACAGAATCTTATGGTAATCCGTCATCACGTTATAAAACGGACGAGGGCTCCATTCCGTATAAATGTACTTCCGCATACTGTAGTTTGTCAAAGGCACGTGGTCTGATGCATACCTTTGGGTAGCCCAGCGGCTCATGTTCCCTCTTGTATAAGTTGTGATATTTTCACCTAAAAAGACAGAACCGTCATGGACAATAGAGGCATCGAAACGCTTATCACGGTGATTATACATTAGGTCGCTGATACTCATGCCCGGAGTTGTCACCTCAAATGCTTTGAAGTATTTTCCTCCGTTGAATTCTGATTCTTCCTTATGTTCGATCTTGGCAATGGCTTCCTCACGACTTAATGGTCTTGTATTATTGACGAACTGAGAAGATTCATCCCAGCGCACCGCTTGTCCGGTAGTCTGGTCAATTACCAAGTAATCATCCACCAGATTTTGGCTTGGCGTATGATCCAGCCAGCACTCAAAGATGTCCGCAATCTTAAACAGGGGACCGCAACCATTCAATGTAAGGTTGCTGTTCAGCAGATTTGGAATCAGGTTGATCATATCCGTACCGCTCACATCTGTGGCATCTTTGCTCCAGTAATGTGCAAGAATGATTTCAGGTGATGAATAGGCTCCTTTCTCGTTGAACATATTCTCATAATTGGGGTCAAGAGACACACCCTTCAACGCGTTCACGGCATCTATCGCTTCCTGATACAGACTTTTCCCATCCTTCTGCAATGCGGCAGCATCATTGGTATATGCCGCTGCAGTCAGGCACACTTCTGACAGGAGGGCATAGGCTGCATTTTTAGTCAGGCGCCCGCTTATGGCAGTTTCCGGCAGACCGATAATTGCCTCACGAATGTCTGTCAGCACGTGCAGGTAGCTTTCCACAATGTCTTTAGTCAGCGGGAGATTGAACTCGTCTTTCTCAGTCAGCACACGGTCTACCCAAATGTAACGTCCTCCCTTACGGGCCAGGTCATAGTAAATCATGGCCCTCATCATCTTAGCTTCCGCTGTAAACTGGTTCTTGTAGGCTTCCGGAATAGTAGAAGATTCCATTTTCTCAATAATCAGGTTACAATTACGGATGGCACCAAAACGGTCATTCAGCCCCCATCCATAGTTGTTTTCCATCAGTCCGCGCACTTCGCTGGGGCAAGCCGCACGGCAGTTCACCATATTGTTACTGAAAGTTTTGTCCCATGTGGAGAAACTTTCGTATGGCCCGTATGCGTTACCATAATTGCCGATAACGAATGCATCAACGGTACCCTGCGTTTCCCAAACGGTTGTTTCAGGGAAACCTTCCGTCGGTTCAGTATCCAGAAAATCACTGCAACCTTGTAACCCGACAGTTCCTATCAGTAAGATAGGCAATACATATTTATTTTTCATTTTAGTTTTCATTTGAATACAAATTAAGATTAGAAACCAATGTTTAGACTAACGGTATAGACCCGTGAGATGGGATAGGTGTATCCACTTCCACTGGAACCGGATTCTGGATCAAATCCCCATTTCTTGGCTGGACTGAATGTCAACAGGTTATATCCGGCTAAAGATAGGTTGCATTTGGTCATCCAAGTAACTTTTTTCAGCAGTTTGTGCTTAAAATCATACCCGATAGACATATTCTTTAATCTGATGTAGCGCGCATCTACCAGCCAAAAGTCTGTGCCGACAAAATTGTTGTTTCCGTTGAAACCCGCTGACGCATGCTGACGCGGATAAAGTGCATTGCGATTGTCGGGAGACCATATATCCGTTTGGAAATCGTAGATGACAGGCAGGTAATTGCTGTTACCTCCCATTAGGATAGCATCCACATAAATGTTATAATTTGTGGCACCCTGCCACAACATATTGAATGACCATCCTTTATAGCTCATGTCCACATTGATACCAAAATTGGCCCTTGGACTTGTTCCATTACCCATGCGGTATTGGTCGTCTCCATCAATTTTTCCGTCACCGTTGAAGTCATAATATTTCAGGTCTCCTGCCATCAAATTGGTGGAACCATTGCGCTTTGGGTTGTTCAAGATATCCAAGTAATCTGTATAATATCCCAAATTTTTATAATAAATGCCCGTGTATGCACCAACTTGTGTGCCACGCTTATATGGATTTTTCACGCCTGTTTCAGCTTCATTGGGATTGACGTTCCAGCGGTCGTCATAGTAAGTCATGTTGGCGGATACTCCATAGTTGAAATCACCAATATGGTCTTTCCATTGCAGCACAAACTCAAATCCACGACGGATACTCTCACCATTGGATTTCACCACTGGCAATGTCTTTCCTAACGGAGAAGTATAACCGACATTGGAAGGGGTTGCCAAATAACCGGTTGTCACCTTTGCGAAGTAATCTAGCGAACCGGAAAGGCGACTGTTCAGTGAGGAAAAGTCGATTCCTAGATTGAAGTCCTTAGTGGTGTACCAAGTCATGTCAGGACTGATCAGTGCGCCTTCGGAGAAACTCGGATACCACTTTTCACCTAGAAAAGCACCGCGTGTGTACAATGTATAGGATGATACATAGGCAAAACGGTCAGCTACATAGTCACCGTTCAGATCCAAGAAATCCTGGCCGATTTCACCGTAAGAGGCACGCAGCTTGAACTGGTCAAAAATCTTTTTCAGCCCCCAGTCGCTCCAGAATTTTTCCTCTGATGCAGCCCATGCCACTGAACCGGAAAAGAATGCCCCCCAACGTTTTCCAGATGGAAAATAGTCACTTCCGTCATAACGTATGTTTGCTTCCGCCATATACTTGGCTGCATAGTCATATTTTAAACGGCCAATCAAGGCGGCACGACGATAACCGACTCCTTCACCGGACCAGTTTTCCATAGTTTCAACCGGACCGGAACCGATTTGATCCACATCAAAGATATATTCTTTTCTCGAAAGTCCCGAATTGTCATAGTCCTGACCGCTTGCTTCCATACCGAAAGTGGCGCCAATGGTATGAACGTTGTTGAATGTACGTGCGTAGTCTGCGAAGAACTGGGTATTGAAGTTGCGGTGGTAATAGGTTTCCTTGCTCAGACTAGGTTTATTGGCGGTAGCCGGGTTGCCTTCCCAGTCATAAGTCTGGGCCGATTTGTTCCACGATTTATTTCGGTCATTGGCTATGGTATAGCTTCCCAAAGCTTTTAGAGTCAGTCCTTCTATCCAAGGTACTGCCCACTCCAAATTCAGATTGCCACGCACAGAAGATTTGGACTCTTTGTAATAGCCGCCTTCATTACTGATATCGACCAAAGCATTGTCTGTTGTGCCACTATATATCTGTCCGAACTGGTTATAGGCCGGTTCCCAAGGTCTCTTGTTCTGAATGTGAGACCAAGTGGTATAATAGCCACGTCCGCTAGCTGTGGCAGGCTCGTTCAAATCTACAATATAGGCATCCACACCGGCAGCCACTTTTAAACCTATATTTTTTAAAGTAGCTTCCATATTAGTACGGAAATTGTAACGTTGCATATTGTTGGAATTGGTGCGGTAGATGGACTCTTGGTTATAATATCCCAGACCTGTATAGATTTTCATTGTTTCACTACCTCCTGTAAGTGTCAGGTTATGGCGCATTTCAGGAGCGAAATTACGCATGGTAATATCCTGCCAGTCCACGTTAGCATGTCCTTGCGGGTCCTTTCCATTACGGAAAAGTTCCAAATCCTCAAGCGTATATTGTGGTGCACGCCCATCATATTCCAGACCACGGTTCACATAATTTGCAGCTGTGTATGAATCCACTTTATCCTGCAAGTCTGCGGGTTGGCTTAGTGTATAGTTAAAACTATAGTCCACGTTCAGTTTTCCGGTCTTTCCCGTCTTGGTAGTGACCATGACAATACCATTGGCGGCACGGGCACCGTAAACGGCAGTTGCTGAAGCGTCTTTCAGAATAGACATTTGGTCTATATCTTCAGGATTTAGATTCTGGAAGTCACGTTCCTCACAAATGATATTGTCGATAACATAAAGAGGGGTTCCACCACCACGGATGGAGATGGATGCCTTGGCATTAACACCACCGCCGGACTGGGTGACAATCAGACCGGGTGCACGTCCAGCCAAACTCTGCGTAATATTGGGCACAGGAACCTTGGCTATATCATCGGCTTTGACCTGAGATACAGCAGAAGTAGTTTTTCGTTTCGATGTGGTACCGTAACCTACTACCACAACCTCGTCCAAGGTTTTGGAATCTTCTTTGAGAATGACTTTCATGGGTTTTCCGTCCCACACGATTTCTTGGCTTACATACCCTACATAAGTGATGATGATAACATCACCTTTCTTCACACTGGGGATGCTAAAGTCCCCGTCTAATCCACTAATGGTTCCGTTAGTTGTACCTTTGACTACAACTGATGCCCCGATAACGGTTTCACCGTTCTGGTCCGTCACGATACCTGTACATGTGCCGTTCTGCTGTATGACTTGGATTCCTGCAACGGTCGTACCAAGCGCCGTTTGGATATATCCGCTAGGAAGTCCAGATAGAAACAGCATTGCGCTTACTAATTTTAGTGATTTTTTATTCATAGATTTAACGTTAAAAAATATATTTAAAAAGTTAAAAGCCGTATTTATATTTCACTTTTCTTTTATATAGTGTATTTCTAAATTTAAAGGTTAATGAATTAGCTCTTTTTTTAAAGGTTGTTGGCTTTATTTGTTGCAAATATATAAATAGTAATTCAATTACAAATATATTTTGAATTATTTTTTTATCTACAAAAAACGTTTGCGATAACAGAGTAGGGTAAAGCCTCCTTTTAATTTTTGATATGCGTCAGTTAAACAGGAGTTATCAATAAGGGGGCCAAGAATAAAATTTAGCAATGTTCAGGACTGTATCTTTCGGCAGTATGCTTTTTACCGACGCGTTTCAGTTCTGTCACGAGCCTTTTTCCAAAGGCCATGAGATTATATCTGTCCTCCAGGGGGTGGATTGTGAAAAAGTTCCACAACCCTGCCAGCGGGATAGGTACCGCCGGAATGTTCCAGTCCGGCAATGATACTTTCCAAACGGGAGATATCTTTATCCATCCGTTCTTTTAATGCCAGCAAGTGGTGCTTTCTGGAGATATCGAATGTCGTCAGGACGATTTCTGACATGCTTTTGTTCCATTCAGAAGGGAAAATTCGATAGCCTGTGTTGATCTAACGTGCCACCCTTCCATGAATAATCTGGAAATAAAGTGTCCCTTCCCTGCCTTCCACGGAAGAGGGTCTGAATTTGGTTCTGATTGTTGCCATTGTACAGTCATTTTGAATTTGGATTGTCCAGTTGCTTTCTGATTTTCTGTGCCTCCCTGAACAGCCGGTGCGCCAGACTGTCCTTGTAGGCCGCCATTTCATGATTACGGATGCGGTTCCTGACCGAGTCCTCAAAAGCGGTCACCAACCTTTCCACACGTCGGATCTTTTCCTCGTCTCGCTCAATGGTAAAATGCTTCTCAAGGAAGGCGATGTCTGGATCATCCCCCGGCAGACAGATCCTGATGGCTCGGTATTTCAAATCGGCATCCTTCAAAAGCCGGTTCGTGCGATACTGGTTGCAGTTGGTCCAAACGGAAACGATCAGTGCCAAAAACAGTGCTGAAGCTGTCGTTACCACTGCCTTGGATGCGCTTTCCAGACGGTAGGTCACCAGTCTGCGCTCCGGTTCTTTTCTCTGCCGGACCATTTTCTCGTCCAGCTGTTTCATTGCCTCCCATATGGTCCGGCTGTCCTGCCGCAGGCACTCCCTTGTCTTTTCCATTTCCCGGCAAACGTTTCGGCAGACAACGGCCTGCCTTCCGACAACCGAGCGGTATGGCTACGTACCGCTGCTATTTCCGAACTGTTTTTCTCCACTACGGATTGCAGGCGTTCCAGACGGATTTTCAGTTCCGCAATTCCTTCCGGGGAAATGGTCCGGTTTTCAACTGTGGGGCTTGTGCCTTCCACGGGCAGCGCCTCCACTTTCTTCTCGATCCTTTCAAGGCATCCGTAGATGCCTTCCAGATAGTTTTCCTGTTTCATCTTTCAAAGTTTTTTCGTTATACATACTAGTTTACAAACTCCTTCCTTTCCTGCGCTTCTTCTTTTTCCGCAGGCGTTCCGCCTCCTTCTCGTCTTCCATCGGTGCCGCCGACGGCATGAACACGCCGCCCGTACCGGTGACTTCGACCAGGTTATCAATAACAGAACCATGACTTTGTTCAT